>Ga0209149_1002567_pt1 | contig 10277 bp, 4 predicted proteins | sample WorMetTyACAVOLI2_FD_187423 | JGI IMG/M metagenome (GOLD analysis project Ga0209149, IMG submission 187423) | Marine gutless worms symbiont microbial communities from Max Planck institute for Marine Microbiology, Germany - Olavius algarvensis... ... | reverse complement strand
GCAAAGTTGATGCAATTACTGCAAACCAGAGACCAATAACATGATATGCTACAGATGAGATGGCACGAAATGATAATCATAATAAACAGTACATCAGTCGCCCGATAAGATCATATTTTTTGCATATTAGTAAAATGGGTAGATAAACACTTGGCACAAACTGACAGACAAATTAAAGACATATACACCATGCAGTATATTTCGGCTAGGCACATGTACTACAGAACTAAACAAAATTGTGACATCTCTCTGGAAATGAAGCATAAGCCTAGCGTTCAGTATCGCTAAACCTTAGCCGCTCAATTTAGCGGCGACTTTACAGCACTACTGAACGATTGTTTACTCGCTAATATAACTATGGCAACAAAGTAAATAAGCAACATGGCTTCGATGGATGATTTTAGTCGTATTGTGATGACCACAGCCAGCCTCTTGTTCCTATTCTTTGCTAAAGACCAAAAAATCTCTTTAGCTAATACTAGATAAGTTTAGCCGCTAAAGAGGCGTTCAGTAACGCCCACTAGCTAAAGTAAGCTAAATTTAGCGATACTGAACGCGCCCCAGTTGTACATTGATGGCCTATAACAGCAACTGAGTCATTATGACAAGAATGCTACAAACATTAAACTCAAGTTAGACCATGTACTATAATAAAATTAGAGCTCTTAATATATTAAAAAATAAATCGATTAATCAGGAGTAGTTTAATTTCCGGGGTAATGACACACTCGCAATAAAGCTGTGTATTATGTAAACATGGTAAAATCATCCAGCAGGCGCTGCAGCTGTTGCCACGTTTGCGTATGAACACGCCTTAACGCCGGCCGGCGTTCAGCTGTTGTGCAACATTGTTAGACAACATTCTGTACTACATTGTTGGTTTTATGCAGATTTTTTAGGTTCTTTGTACTATGGTGCACGACATGTATTTGTTTTCTTTTTCAGCACGTTTCTACTTAGACTGTGCACAGTTGACAAGTTACTGAAGACTGCGGCCACGTCAACAAACGGTTCTGCAGTGCAGAGCACTAAACAAAATGCATCGAAACACTTTACTGTCCAAAAATTGTGCATATTGTGTACTGCATTATGACAATACCTTACTTTTCAAATTTATAGTGAGCCAATATATTTACTGAGGCTCTGGCAAAGTCAAATGCATTAAGAAAACTTTGGATGTATATGCTGCTAACTGAATACCACTTTCACTAGGACTTCTCAGTGTTCTGTCAAAAATAAAAGATCATAATTAATATTCATAAATGGAACTACATGCACATTGCATGTATTTGCCATCAAAAATAAAACATCATCATCAGGACAGTTGTGTGTATTTGAACAGCACACCCCATTCACAAAAAAACACTATCTTTCTGTTTCCTTACAGTACTTGTAAAAAAAATTAACGAACATCAACAAAAATTTCAGCCTCTGTAGTGGACAGAACGCTGATTATATATGTCTAAAATAATTAGTCTATTCGTTAAATATTCTTTGCTAACAGCAACGTTAATGGGACATCAGTTACAGTGCTGTTGCAACATCAGCACTTAGCAAAAGAATATTTAACAGACATTTTTCTCCAATTGGCTGAAATTTTCATTCAAATTTGTTAGTTATGTAAGCAACAAAATCGGATGTTTTGTGAACATACTGTATGGACAAACAACCCAGCGAGCACACAAAGGTTTAGTAAACGTTTATATAACATTTACGATTGCGTTTAGAATAGGTTCAGAATGGCCGTTTATCGAACGTTTACATGTAGTTTTATTTAAAACGTTTTCTTAACCACTTCTAAACGTTACGTAAACGTTTATCGCTAGTTTAGATCTAAACTAGCGATAAACGTTTACGTAACGTTTAGAAGTGGTTAACTAAACGTTTTTGTCCGTTTTAACATATTCTAAACCAATGACGAACTACCGATAAACCATGCTGTGCTGGCTGGGAAGAGTTAAACCCTTAAGTTGACTGTCCACATCACATAACATTACAGATATGTCTGTACAAATATAAAACAGTCTGTTTACAACTCTAAACCTCGATCAAGCATACAATAATGGTAACCTTTATCTGCAATATGAAATGGGATGTTACAAGGCACTGCAGACATATTGCTAATACAACAGTTCTCTGTAAAAAAACAGCAGCTACAAACAGTAGTCTAAATTCTATAAATAAAACATTTATTTGCAGACATATAAAAAACTACATGATACGTTGTCAATATGCTTGTACAAAATAATGGTACAAATGCTAAAGCACATTTCCGAGGCAAGGCGAGATTCCAAAACATTCACTGCAAACATATAAAACAATTCAGCTAAGAACCCAATTATATCTACACAACTGTACAATGGTGCTATTTTGAACTAGCAAGGCCCGTCAGCCTACATAGCTCCGCTGCTGCTGCTGCCAAATTTAAAATTTCAAAAATTCGCCAAATATTTTAAAATCAAAATTTTGAAATTCTGTTCCAGTTTTTTTGCATATTGGCACATAGATCATAAACTAAAACTTGAAAACGTTGCCAAGATTCGTGAGAATCAGAGAAAAACTGTAGGAGGAGGAGTGATTTGGAAAAAGTTTGACGCCATCCAGACAGACAGCAATCACATATACTATAAGCTCTGCTGGCTGCAAGTCATTGCATTTGCAGCGGAGCTAAAAATGGTAAGGCTTATAGAATATGCAACAAATAGCTTGCACATCGGGCTCAGTGAGAGACATACAGAAAAATGAACCAATGAATCACTAAATGAATATAAAATATAGCAGCCTGGACTTCCACAACAAGATGATAATAATCTACAATCTTTTAATACTTTCTCGCTGACATCATCAAACTAAACTGAAAATATCAGTACAACAAACCAAGTGATGGTTAAAAACTTAAAATCTTTCAAATCCAAACCATCTAATTAAACCCAGTTTCCTCTTTATTTGAAAAAAACTGTGTTGGAACAAGTTTTTTTTTCTTAAATTTTTGTGAAGTCCATACATTAATTTGTGCCTAAAGGGCATCACAGTTGTTAGAAATTCAATGTTGTTGATATATTTATACTAGACTTGAAAGAATTAAGTCGTCATATACAATAAAACTTGAAAATGTTGCTAACGTTAAATGTGAGGTTGAAACAGAGAGGGGCAACATTAGATGTAATCTCATAGTAATTGTTGACGAGCTAATACTATCACGAAGGCAGCGACGTCAGACAAATGACGAGAATCCGGGAAGAGGCGCTCGTGACCCAGCGACGTTGTTAACGACGACGTGACCACCGTTGAGACCGACGTTCTGCTGCGTGCTGCCACTGCCAGCATCGCTGTCTTCAAAGCTGTACGGGTTGAAGTCCCGCGTAGCACTCTGCCGGTTCGACCGAGACCAAGAGTTCTGAACGTTGCCGTTGACAGAGTGGTTTGTGAACGACACGGGCGGCAATCTCCCGCTCTCTGTGTCACTGTCGGATGCCTGACAAATTCAACAGCAATGTCTTACACAGAATCCTGTAAAAACTACATTAATATGGTTCATGTAAGGAACACCATGGCTGAGTGAGTTTATGACGAGATCAATTCTGACTGAGACCAATATCAGTCACTGGAAGGAAGGTCATCCAGCCACTACTGCGCCAGTGCAAAGTAGCACTTTATAGGCACTTAGAGCCAATTGCACCAACCAACCATACTTATCTTTTAGTAAAGATTAACTCCGGCATTAATGTCTACTTAGCAAAAATTGTGTTGCACCAACCACAGTGAAGTAAGCAGCACTTGCGGTAATTTTGTCATGCGCAATCAGAACCTGATAAGTGGAAATTTATGTAACACTTATTAAGTTATACTTCCTTAGCCAAGTGATGACTTAAGTAACATTGCTGCAAACGACCCTTAATAGCCTTTAACGTGCTGACTGCTGACTCACCATGAAGAAATCACTCACTCCTCTTTATGACCAAACATTTGAACAGATTACTACCATCGGCACAAACTTGGGCAAAATATTGTGGGGGGAGGTAATGGGACAGCATTGGGGCAAAGGGGTGGATACTATATGGACGGGGTTGCCACAGGGGTCTGGGCGCTTTGCCCTTGGGAAACTTTTAACATTTTGGATGCAAAATAATGCACCTAAGGCCTTGGCTTCAGAGGCGCTGGCGGCACGTCAGTCGTGGGTGTTAATCAAAAGCCTTGTGGAAGAAGTACGTCTTAAGCCTAGATTTAAATACAGATGGTGAATCAACGCTGATTATTTGATTATTATCTCAGGCAACGAGTTACAGACAGTTGGCACAGAACAACGGAAAACTCGTCTCGCGAAGTCTGTCCTGGTGTCCAGTAGTGAGACGGCAGACGAGCGAAGTGTCCGTTCACTGACGCGAGCCTTGATGTGACGACTGAGGTATGTCGGTGCTGTGGCGCTGCTGCGACTCTTGAAGGTCAACACAGCCACCTTGTACTCGATTCTGTGTGCATGTTGGTGTATCCTGAGTGCTAATGTCAACGAAAAATGTCACAAATGGCCAATTATTTGGAGGCAGTGCCCTCCCAACACCCCTCCCACTCCCCTGGAAGTTTATGATTACTGCTTACCAGTAATTGTGCAATATAAGAAGCAGAATCTGGCAAAGAACGCATGATAGCAATGAAGCATGTACTGCTGTACAACATTTAGGCAACTGAACCACATTTTATTAGTAATGTTCTGCTGCATGCATTTCCAGAGTTACCTGTGAAGTCTTTAGTAGTGCAAGCCAACAAAATGGCTGGAAAGACCAGCTTCAACCATTAAGGATATTGCGTCAAGTGAGACATTGAATGCATCACTATTAAGTCGGAATTAGTTTTATTTTGACATTCAGCATTAGTTCCATGCCACTGCAGCATTAGCAAGCACATCATTTTACACCACTATGATTACATTATATTCAAATTTTAAAACTGGTCCAAGTAAAATTAATTACAAATGTACATAAGCACAGTAAGTTTAACATCCCACTCATCACGTTCTAGGTCATTTAGGAGACGATCTTCTCAGCCAGTCACTTGACTGGTGCAAAATACTGGTCCTGCTAACTTGGCTCGTACTAGCAAAACAAATATAACTACAATCAAATAACCACACAAAAATCCTAAACAACAATTAACGAAAACGTCTAACATTCACGAAACTAAACCTAATGAAACTAATTCCTGGTTCAGATCGCCTTTTATGCCATCCAGCCAGGAAACAATCAGGCCTATCCTATAGCTGCTGGGGCTCACATGGGGTGTAACTACACCACTGTGGTCAACTGTGACGAGAGAAAACTACCATGTTTGTGTGTGACTGCAGATACACAAGCTTTCACTTTTGTTGGAATAGGCCAAACACATTATAAATGTATTAAGATAATGTGATACAATGACGTGAAAGTTTTATGGCTATCTGCAAGTGTTGAAAGTCATGCAGTGACTGCAACTAACATACAACTACACACAGGCTGAGTTGATGCAGAGATTGTACCTGAGATCTTGCTGTGCTGAGTTCAGAAGCTTTGTCCGACAATGTGCTGCTGTTGTCCGGCGACGTTTTTTGATCATCGTCGTCAGAGTTGTAGTTGACTCGACCGGGGCTCGGCCGTGGAGGATGTCTAACACGCAGATCACAACGAACAATACTGACTCAATTCTGCCAAATAACATGGGCATCACCCTAATCAGTCGACATGATAAGCCCCAGCCGCCTCGACTGATAGCATAGCTCCAAATAGCACAGCTTTTGAGAAAATGCCAAAAAATTACAAATGTGACCTTGAAATCACTGCTCACGCACATCCATAGGGACTAGCTCTAAAATGCTTCGTTTCTGAGAAAACCGCATTTTTGTGTACGTGGTTCAGGCAAAAGATAAACATAACATCATAACATCAAGTTTTAATCCTGCTGACAGAATAACACAACGAATGACACAACGGGTAATTTCACTTTTGGGATCAGTCTTTCGCTGAGACTGCTGTTGAGTCCTAAATTCAGATTGAGACCAAAAATCAACCAAAAAGTGAAGTTATTTTTTCGTTTGGTCTCAGCAAATCGCTGAGCAATTAGCTTTTCCAAATTTCAGACCGAGCGATTGCTGAATCCGAATCTAATTAACTCACCGGTTGATTGTGCATAAACAAGATAGGTTAATCAGTTAGAGAATAAGTACTGATGAGCGAAAATCACTTCAGTCTTTCGCTAATTCAAAAGTAAACAAAGAAATATGGCGATGTCAGCCATGATGTCAGCGAGTAACCAGTCAGTTGCATGCTTCAGCGATTGGTTAATCTTAACTACGGACTAAGACCGAATTTTGGCCCTTAGATTAAGCTTTTGTCTTAGTCTTTGGAAGTGAAATGATCCAATGACGGACAAGCAGCATGGATCGCATAACCTCCGCCTTGGTGGAGGTAACGACATGATCGCATAACCTCCGCCTTGGTGGAGGTAACGACATGATCGCATAACCTCCGCCTCGGTGGAGGTAACGACATGATCACATAACCTCCGCCTTGGTGGAGGTAACGACATGATCGCATAACCTCCGCCTCGGTGGAGGTAACGACATGATCGCATAACCTCCGCCTTGGTGGAGGTAACGACATGATCACATAACCTCCACCTTGGTGGAGGTAACGACATGATCGCATAACCTCCGCCTTGGTGGAGGTAACGACATGATCACATAACCTACACCTTGGTGGAGGTAACGACATGATCGCATAACCTCCGCCTCGGTGGGTGGAGGTAACAACAACAACGTGCAGAGCTCCTACTTGATGCGAGTCGGCAGCGATCCACTCCTGTTTGGCTTTCCTGCCTGTGTGCGAGTTGTGGGCCGTGCATTTCGAGCTCTAGGTCCGGTAGATGCAGATCGCCGATGACTTCTGTGCACCTGCGGATGCAGCTCAAATGTCGGAAAGCCACCCTCATCGTCGTTGCCACTGGCAACAGACAGGTGTATGTCGCTGAGACGTAATTCCGACCGAGACACGCCGTTTCCTGTTGAAACACAGACACCATCATCATCAACGTCATAAAAAAATTATAATGCACCGACAAGCAAATTAAGAACAGTGATGCAGTACGGAGTTGATGTTGAAGACAGTATAACGATGAGTTTTCACATGTCATTTGAAAGAACCAGACTATTTGCAGCTTTCAGACCACACGTTAAGTGGTATGTTCAGCATAAACAAATAAATGTTGAAAATCTAAGACGAGAACACACACATAAACACTTGGCTTATGTTTAACTGGCCTGGAACAGTCTTCTGCAGCTTATCACATCTGCTCTGTCAGTTTCTGTCTTCTGATCTCGCTAGAAGACATACATCTTCGAACTCTGTTACTTGTAATTACTGTTGTCGTGCCCGCGAAGTGACACTGTCATTTATGGACATGTTAATCGCTCTCTTACTTAGTTACTTTAGATTGAGTTTCACATATGTATCGCTAATGAGACGTCTGGAGACTGCTGAAGAATACATGCGACTCATATTCACATATACATTAGATAATTTCATATATCTTTGCTGTAGTTCTAGGAAATTTATTAGAAAAACGTTTCAAAGTTTTAAATGCACATGCCGATAAACATCACCACTGTTATATCTGCAGTTTCAATTGCAGTTGCCTACTACTGCAACCGGGGTGGCGCGGTGGCTTAGTGGTAGGGCATCGGACTTGCGATCTACAGGTCGCGAGTTCGAGCCCCGGCTGCGACGCTGCTGCGCAACAACCTTAGGTAAGTTGTTCACACCCCACTGCCTCTGTCACCAAGCAGTATAATTTGATACCAGCGAAAGCTGGGAGGTAAACAGACACACCACGCGACTCACTAGCCCTGTGTCCGTGGTCTTGCAGAGGGCTACAGAAATGGAGATCAGCGCCGCCCTATGAGCTTCAGCTCGGGGAGAAACCTTTTACCACTGCAACCAGTACTGTTGCTGCTGTGGTTGACAGCGAATATGCCAGTGCGATGACTTGCAGACTTGCATCAGATACTCAAGGAGCAACTGTAAATACATAAGGTTCAAGTACAAGGATTTGGGGTGCAACTCGCAAGTGCAAGTACTTTAGTCACAACTCGCAGGTACAAGTAGACTGCTATCAGACGACTTTAACCACTGATCAATTTGTCACAGTTTACAAACAGATCAAAATCATAAATCAGACCATAATTTAAATAATTTATTTTGCAACGTCAATCTGAATGCAAGTGATAAAAGTCATAAAACACGCATATGCTTTTTGGATGCAACAAAAAATTCTCTTGACAACAAGTAGTTGGTGGCAAGTACAAGTACAAGTACTTGAGGTCTAAGTACAGGTGCTTCAGTCACAAGAACAAATACAAGTACAATAAGTCCGACGACTGGCTACAGTACGGATGTAGTGAGAACGCCCACTACTACTACTACTACTACTACTGCTGCTGCTGCTACTACTACTAGTAGTAGTTACAAACAATACTGAGTACATAAATAAGCAATTCCACTACTACTACTACTACTACTACTACTGCTGCTACTACTACTAGTAGTTACAAACAATACTGAGTACATAAATAAGCAATTCCACTACTACTACTACTACTACTGCTGCTACTACTACTAGTAGTAGTTACAACAATACTGAGTACATAAATAAGCAATTCAGTAATCAAGACAGACTTTTCGCACTGCGTCGACGTTTCTTGCCGGTGACATAGAGAACACCGACGACGACAAGGATGATGATGACTCCAACGAGAGCAATGATCACAAGGAACCACCAACGCTGGTAGAACGGCTTATCAGCCACCAAGACTTCTGACAACCAGACAAGTCTTAATATACACTCATGAAATACACTGAATAATTTGCATTCGTGTTTGCAAAACTGTTTATTATCATTATCATACTCTTGCTTAGTCAGCGCTTCACCTGCTAATAAAAGTAACACACTGGTCACATTGGTCTCGATCAATGTATTTACTCTATGCCAGGCCCAGTTAATAATAATAATACGACGACTTATAAGGCGCCGTAACATGTCCATAAAGTCACTACAAGGGCCAAGTTAGTGCCTGGATGGGTGACCGTCTTAGGACGGGTAAACCACTCTGGCACAGAACCAGGCACCCAGGTCTACTCCACCAGAACCATCCCTCTGCAGGTAGGTATAATGAGTACCCAGCAAAGCTGGGGAGTAAATAGGCATGTCGCATGATACACCAGCAATACAATACAATCCATGGTATTAGTGTTTGGCTGGTGTCTTGTGTATTGTGTATGGTGCCCGCTAACCTTCCAACTTCTGCTGGGCTCACTTATCTAATAACAAAGGCATTGCAAGGCTGAATGGGACCTGATGGCTGGCTATATAGCGAGATCGTTTAAGACCAGTGAGTTACTAATAAGCTAAACTGGTAATCTAATGGTTAACAACAACAGTAAAAATAGTAACAAGATAGAGGGAGACTACACTTGGTCCCAAAAAAAGTAGAATAACAAACTCATGGCGATAACTTTGTCAATTCTTAATGGATTTTCACATTTCTTTCACTGCTAGAAAAATAAATAAATTCCCAACAAAACACATATAATACTTAACAGGAATCTGAAACTGAAACAACAAGTAAGTAAGCTAAATACATTAAAATTGGGTGTGTTCAAAAATCAATGCATTTTACAGTTTTGTCTGCATTTTCTTCCAGATCTGCCAAACTTCAAACTTCTAACTGCAATATACAGAAGGTGTGGTAGGAAGTATTATATGGCTTTTCTTGGAAATTTAGTTCTCTTTCCAGCAGTAAAAGAATTTTGAAATCTGTTAAGAATTGACAAAGTTATCGCTATGAGTTTGGTGTACTACTTTTTTGGGACACAGTGTATATCATGCACACAGTTGCAGTGTTTACTGCAGAAAAAATATCATCATCATCAGCCACGTGCAGACAGAATTCACACAGCTGCTAGTTTCAACATCACGATGTCATCCTTGTGACCTGATAGTCTCACAAACAACGTAAACAAGTTCTCCGAGATGTGAATGTCATAGCATTGTCAGGTAATCTCCCGAGTACATAAAATCATCATTACTGATCACCCCAAATCTAATCAACAATTCCTTGTCCCAAGGCCTAACATCTCCCCAAAATGTTATGCTATGGTATGGTGTTTAACATCCCAGTCGACACATTATAGGTCATTTCGTAGACTATCACGCGGTGGCTTAGTGGTAGGGCGTCGGACTTGCGATCTAGTAGT
>Ga0209149_1002566_pt1 | contig 10278 bp, 9 predicted proteins | sample WorMetTyACAVOLI2_FD_187423 | JGI IMG/M metagenome (GOLD analysis project Ga0209149, IMG submission 187423) | Marine gutless worms symbiont microbial communities from Max Planck institute for Marine Microbiology, Germany - Olavius algarvensis... ... | reverse complement strand
GAAAGATATTCGTCTGATTACCGGCGTCTCTTCTTGAACCCGGCTCGACACGATATTCTTCCGCACCGTCAATCACAACTGTCTGATCTAACTATCAGACTTCATATAACGACTTCTTTAAAGTCTCTATCACATACCGCCCTCCCTTAAAGGGCAATCTATCTTTCACTGACTAGTACTCGCCACGTTCCACCTACGCACCAAACTGGAATTGTATATCTTCACCCATTCCAGAGATAGCAGGGGGTCCAAAATTTAATAAAGTGAGTCACTTTACCCTTACCATATCCCCTTGAGGGTCACCTCTATTTGGCTAGTAGCTGCCACGGACGTCCCCCCCCATCCATGCGATACTCCACGAGGAGGACTGTGGATTACTTATCAGATAAGACCTACTTAGCAACTATGAAGTATCTAAATTAAAGTACAGCAGACCATTTTGGCAGACGGACCCACGGACGGACAGAACCACTGAACCACAGGCACGGAAGGACCTATGCACATGTAAGCAAGTAAGTAGATTTATCTACGGCGCACATTTAGGCAAATGTCACAAGGCACCGGTCTACATATCGGTCTATGTATCGCACCCCAAAACACTACCTGAACGCCGGTTGCAACCAGGGGCTTATAGCTACCATACGCAAAACAACATTAAGCCAAACACTAAATGCTGGCGATGCAATGGCAAATAATTCAAAGCAGCCATAACACACATACCTTGCTATATCCAACTGGTTTTGTAATTTACGTGCGTAGACTAAGTGCCACAAGATGTCACGGAAAGACAACTCCTCCATTTTTGACACCTATTACAACACAGTCACATTCTCATTTTTATCGCGCGTCAGCATACTGACGCGCGATAAATTTGTCCGTCCGTCCGTCTGTTCGTTACGTTCCGGTATCAGATAAAAACGGCTTAACGTATCGTCATATTTTTTCACCATACGCTAGCCCAATCATTCTAGTTTTACCAGCATCTAACACTTTCAAGAAATTCCTACGGGGTCACCCCCTGCGCTGGCGCTAAACACAGGTGGGGTATAAAAAATCGCGATTTTCTACCAATAAGTCGCTATATCTCGCAAACGATACAAAATATCGCCATAGTTACTATAGAAGGCGAATAGGAAACCGTACCTAAGCTTTTGAATGGCACCAATTTCAATGACCTTGAATGACCTCAAACCCAGATTTCAAGGTCACGATATTATTCGACGTAAAAAAACTCGAAAATTGTACAAAATAGAGCTATATTTACAGTGGCCGACCAATAGAAAGCCGCATATGGTCGATCGAACGGCGCCATTTTCAATGACCTTGAACGACGCCAAACCCAGTTTCCAAGGTCACATGCTTTGACGCTGAATAGCTCACAAACGGCTACAGATACGGCCATAGTTATGATACAAGGCGAATAGGAAACCGCACCTAAGCTTTCGAATGGCACCAGTTTCCATGACATTGAGTGACCTCTAACCTAGATTTCAAAGTCACGATATTATTCAACGTCAAATAACTCGCAAATGGTACAAGATGGAACTATAGTTACAATGGCGGACCGATAGAAAGTCGTACACGGTCTATCGAACCGCGCTATTTTAAATGACCTTGAATGACCCCAAACCCATATTTAAGGGCATGCCATTATTTGATGCTGAATATCTGCGAAGTGGCTAAAGATACGGCCATAGTTACTATGGAAGGTGAATAGGAAATCATACCCAAGCTTTCAAATGGTACCATTTTTCAGTGACCTTGAGTGACCTCTAACCCACATTTCAAGGTCACGATAATATTCAACGTGAAATAACTCCACTAATAGTAAGTCGTGTATGATCTATTTAATGGTTCCGTTTCCAGTGACCTTGAGTGACCCATGACCTAGATTTTAACGTCGTAGGTAATTAGACCCATTGGTGTCCTCGGCGTATTGTGTGCGCAGCTTACGCGCGATCTGTCTGCGATAGCTAAATTCTTGTTCTACGAGAACTAATCGGCAGATTAAATAGCCGAACTTTACGTCCCGTCAACGTGCTGGCCTCCCAGGCTCTAATAATAACAACATAAAGAACGGTATTAGCGATTTGTACAGTGTTCTTTAGATAAGCCTTCCGGTGTGAACAGAGTGCATGATGCAGCACAACTTACAGGCTACTGGATGCGCCAGCGTACTGGTAGCCAGCGAAGCTGCACGAGACTCGTTAACACCTGTTCGTACCGCGTTACTGTCTCAGTATTTCTGGCTATCAGGCTTATTCAGTTGCTGAACTGATGAGCATTGAAGGAGCAAGCTCTAAGTGTATGCAATGCGTTTGAAATAGTGTGATGATGCGTTATGTTTGACACTGACATTTTTCCAGTGTTTGACCAATTTTATGTCGATGCCCTCCTGACGCCATCAGTCACTCATAATTCTGTTCGTGATGTTGCCGTGGATTTGCAATGTAGGTACTAGGTGAATTCATAATGAAGACTCAAAAGTTGTCACTTCCTGTTCCTACCAGCTTTGGAAGATACGTCAGGTTCGCCGTCTCGTTAGAGATGATGGCACACGCACAGCTGGTATCGGCCTTTTTAGTTTGTTGCAGTAGTCCAATCGAGATAATTCTCGATTGGACTATTGCAACTAACGTCTTTCTGGTTAACCTTCGTCAGCTATCTAACCGCTACAACACGTGATGAATAGAGCAGCAGGTGTTGTTCGGGATGTTCCAACGCGTATAATGTTAAACCTGCACTTTAGCAGCTTCATTATACTCCATTGGAACACCAAATAATCACAATACCTGAAAAACTGCGTCTTCATGGACTGTGCTTCGACGAGTACAAAATTCGATCAACTGACACAGCAGAATGCATACGTTCGAGAACATGCAGGAAGTTTGGCGAGCACGAAGTTACCGACACAAAACCATTCAAAAGACAGCTCAAAAGCCAAAACTGTGTTGCTTCATCGCGCATATCATCATTGACTAGTTGGTATCCCTGGACGTTTTAGATCGATACCATACAAATTCTGTGTTGATTGATTGATTTAGGAATCTCAGCAGGAATTGTACCCATGTTTCAACTGTTGTTTTCTGTTGGAGAAAGATTTTTAGCCGAATGTTACTATGTTACGTTTGGTTTATGGCATGTGCCGTCCGTCTGTCGTCTGTCTGTAACGTTGCGCCCTGCTTGGAGGGTTGAACTTTTCAGCAATATTTTGCACCACTAATAGAGCAGGGACTTTGGACACTTTGTATTAAAATTTTGGGCAAAAATTTAAATGGGTTCTAGCGGAACGTGCAAATTAAATACAAATGCATATGAAGAATTGGCATTTTTCGACCGATATATTGCTTTGTTTCGAAAACGGTACGAGATACAGCCACCGTAATTACGATGGAAGACAAATAGGAACTCGTATGCGGTCTATCGAGTGGTGCCATTTTCAATGACCTTGAGTGACCCCTAATTTAGATTTGAAGGTCACGATATTTTGAACGTCTAATAACTCAAAAATGAAAAATGGTACGCGTATAACTGTAGTTACGATGGTAGATAGAAAGTCTATTCAATAGTGTTATTTTCAATGACCATGGATGTAACCCTGATTTCAAGGGCACGCCGTTATTCAACATGCTCTAATGCACTCTCTTCACACCGAAAGATGCCCGGCTTATCTGAAGAACACTGTACAAATCGCTAATACCGTTCTTTATGTTGTTATTATTAGAGACTAGGAGGCCCAGGACGTTGACGGCGCGTAACGTTCGGCTATTTAATCTGCTGATTAGTTCTCGTAATGCCCGGAAGATGTCCGGCTTATCTATAGAACACTGTACAACTCGCAGCCGCCATACATAAACGTTCTCATCTGCGGTCTTCGTCAACATCTGCCTATGTACTTCCGCGGCTCAAGACCAAGTTCGGTGAGCGTGCGTTCTCAGACGCTGGTCCGTCCGCGTGGAACGCACTGCCTACCCACGTCCGCGACGTTCCTAACTCTGACACTTTCAGAAAGCTTTTAAAAACTCACTTTTTTCGCCTAGATTTTAACGTTCACTAACATTTACGTGACTTTTGTACTGCACCTATGGCCGCTACATGTAATATGCACACTATAAATCTTCATATGATGATGATGATGATGATGACGATGATGATGATGATGATAGCAACCGCTAAGATAGGTGTGCACAAAGTGGGCACATCCTAGACCAAAATCAGAGAGTCAAATAGATTAAAACGTGTTTTTACTGACAATGTATAGCTACAATAAAGAGCAAAAGCGAAATGAACAGATGTGATAGAAACCAAACCTCCAAGGCATGAGTGTCAATATGCTGGAAAACAGTTGTGTCAATGAACAGCTTGTGTGTCGACAACGTTGAAGCATCTGGCTTTGTAGCGACATCTTTGGGCTCGACAGCTACAACCTTAAAGTCTTCTGGTGGCTTCTTGTCAAGGCTACCCTCATACAGTTCTGCTGAATGTGGCTGATACTCCTCTTCCGGTTCCACAGCGTGCAGAGGAACTATCTCTTCTGCTTCCACGTTCTCACCGAGTGGATAAGCCGCAATGTGTTCGTTCGCTGCACACAAAACAATCCACTACATCTGTTTATTCTCTGAAACGCAAACGTCAAATAAAACAAGAACTTAGCTATCGCAAACAGATCGCGTGTCAGCTGCGCATACAATTCGTCGAGGGCATCTTCGTGACCTTGAAATCTAGATTAAGGGTCACTCAAGGTCAGTGGAAACGAAACCATTGGGTAGATCATACACGACTCACTATTAGTCGAGTTATTTGACGTTGAATATTATCGTGACCTTGAAATGTGGGTCAGAGGCACTCAAGGTCATTGAAATTGGTGCCATTCGAAAGCTTGGATGCGGTTTCCTATTCGTCTTCTACAGTAACTATGGCCGTATCTGTAGCCGTTTGTGAGATATTCACTGTCAATAAATGGCGTGACCTTGAAAACCAGGTTAGGGGTCGTTCAAGATTATTGAAAATGGCGCCATTCGATTGACCATGTATGACTTTCTATTAGTCCGCAAGTGTAACTGTAGCTCTATCGTGTGCCATTTTCGAGTTATTTGACGTTGAAATTTGGGTTAGAGGTCACTCAAGGTCATTGAAACTGGTGCCATTCAGAAGCGGTTTCCTATTCGCCTTCTATAGTAACTATGGCGCTATCTGGTATCGTCTGCGAGATATAACGACTTATTGGTAGAAAATCGCGAAATTTTTATACCCCACCTGTATTTAGCGCCCCCGCGGGGGTGACCCCGTCGGAATTTCTTGAAGATGTTTGATGTCGGTAAAACTAAAATGATTGGGCTACCGTATGATGAAAACAATTGTGACAATATGTTAAGCCGTTTTCATCTGATGCCGGAGCGTTACGGACAAACAGACGGACAGAATTCCTGTATCAATGTCGCGCGTCAGTGTGCTGACGCGCGATAAAAAGTGTCCAAACGGGAAACGAAAAACACGTTGTGAAACAATGTCAGTACTGGACGATACAATGGCCATTGCTATGTCCCATTTCTACATCCATCTTTCCGTACATGACGGTGAAGGTAAAAGTCTCAAACTGTAATCACTCATGCATTCACTTTATAAATGATGATACCGAGTTTTGTAAAGATGAATCAAAGTTTTATTTAATTTCTGTTTAATCTCTGTGACGTAGGCTATACAGATCGGATTATAGGACCATGCTTTTACTACGCTATGCGGGTGATAACAATATATAAAGCATATGACAACACCAACATTAATACTCATGATAACAAATTCTAATATATGGACAGTTTCATCGTCTCTACCGATATAAAAAAAATCTGTGAATATATGTGTGTGCAGAATCATAAAATTAAAAAAAAAACTATCTAGAAGACTGTAACAGGTAGAAAACAGTAACTTTTGACATGGAATCAAACTGAGCCACTGCCAAAGCTGCGTCTCTATTTCTTACTAAGTTAGCGGGTAATTATCTAATAATACTACTAATTTCACAAGTGCATCCACTGACACTTGGCCATGGCTGTGCAACTCTGACTCCAAGCATAGAGTCCCCAGAGAAACTACAAAAAGCTTGGTTGGGTGCCAACAGGATCAGCATACAGCAGCCAAAGCAGCAGCCACATAACTGAGGGGAGAAGCCCTCAGTACAAGTAAATTTAAATGATTAACATGAACAATGGCATCACAAAATTCCTATGTACATTTAATAATACTTTCTGCTAGACCGGGTTGTGAGCACCACTGGATGCCCCTGTTAGTAAAAAAATAACGTATAATCGAAATCACAAAATAACAAGGCACAAGGTGCAAGTGAAGATACGGAGACAGTCACCAGTTTCACCACGATGTTCCATTGTCTCTGGCTCTTTACCAGGCATCTTGCCGTATAAATCTTCAGGTCTGCCGTCCACGTAGAAACATAGATACTGGCAGACATGTGTGAACATATCTCCCTCTTTTCCGGGATCATTAGCAAATATTTCCAGACCATATTCACCTTTCTTTGGAAGACGGACATCAATAACAGCCTGAACACACGGCCAGTTAGTTTCACATACGACAAATAAATAACTTAGCAATCATATTTCAAACATTTGCAGAGCTGCATATTTTCACATCAAGAAAGTTACAGTAATACCTGCTATCAGTATTCAAATGACGTCGCTTTCTCAGACGTGGAGATGAAGCATGTAGCGTCACTCCTCTGAGAGCTTAGCTGGCTATAAGGCACAGGAGAGAATCCAGTTTCATGTATGTGTACGCCACTATACCTTGCTGAGACTGCATCTAACGTCTGATGGAGAATCACGTCGCCATCTCCAGTCTGGCTCCATTCGACACTACTTGTGCCATCAACACGACGAACCACACTGGTGATTAAGCATTTCTGGTGGCTGTGGAATAAACCTGGAATTAACTCGATCCCAGCATCAGCGTCTGCCAAACATCCTTAGTGCCAGCTAAAAAACTGCTGTTAGACATTTTTTTGGAGATGACCTTATATGATTGTACCACGTTTGCACTTTCGAACTATACATAACCGGGCAATGTGCAGAGAAGTAATGTCACACATCTGCAGTTATGGCTACGTCGAAACTTTCGACGTAGCCATAACTGCAGATGTGTGACATTACTTCTCTGCACATTGCCCGGTTATGTATAGTTCGTATTTGTATATGTACATTGTATATATATATATTTGTAAGCAGCTGGTCATCTAGTCATGTAAGCTGTTTCGGTTGTTAAAGTTAGATTACATTAGGTTAGATTAGATTAAATAATATATTTTGAATAACAGCATATTTTAGTTAGTAACTCTATTATTATTAACACAGGCCTACCTTGTCGTTTTCGTTCTTGACACCAACAGCGGAACGCAATTCAGAATCAGGAATTCCATCCTTGACCAGTCGAGCATACACTCTTATACCAGGTCGACTCTTGTCAAAGGCCACATCAGCTCGTCCACCTGGGGCTTTCAGCAGAGCTTCATTCTTACGAGGCTTCATGCCATAGACACCTACAAAAGTGTCAGGTCCCCACGTCAGGTCAGAGCAGCTGGGAAACGGATCGACTTTGTTTGGCACGTCGTTCCCGCCAACAATCTTGTATTCGCACACTGCTTTGAAGACGGACTCAGATGCCGGAATGTTTTCACCCTCGAGATGAGCGAAGACTACCAGGAAGAAGTCACCTCGGCAAGGCAGACGAAGATGGTACTCGACCACGTCGTCCTTAGATTCCTGTTTAAAGCGGTTCAGAAATATGTTTCAACACACAGCAATGCATCACTCACAAATTAACGACTACAGGTCAGGGTTTCTTTTAGCTTATTTTGAAAAAAGGGTAGCGCTACCCCTTATGTCAACAAAAAATGGGTAGCCTGTAGCGACGCTACAGGCTACCCATTTTTTGTTGACATAAGGGGTAGCGCAGTAGCGACGAAGCGACACCAACGCAGTTTTTGATAATCATGAAACACAGGTGGAGTCACATACTAAACTAATCACTCAGTCTCAAACGGGCTACTTCAATTCAATAACGGGCGCTCTGTAACCAACAAGTTAATAGCAACCAAGCATATTATTGCATTATAGGCCTACGCCCTGTGCCAACTTTTAATGCGTAGCGGTACGCAATTACCCACGATTAAAATGCGTATATAGCGTTACGCCTCATCGGCCATAAAATACGTAACTTTTCTACCTTAATGCGTACTAATGCGTACTAGGCGCTTAAAACACCCTGCTACAGGTACTTCAAGTCCAAAATCAAGAGTGCTTCGGTTCTTTTACACTGCTGCTCAGGCACGAATTAAGACCGCAACCACAGTTAAAGTGTCACTACAGCAATTTCCAAACTCATTACCATGACTTCTCTGGTACCACTGACGACCACTGACTACCCAAGTAAACCAGTAGAACTGCCATTAAAATGGTGATGTATTGATCAAGTCAAAAATATAGCTAAAATTTGTACAATTAAATGTATATTAACTTCCAATACCTGGACAACGTAACGGCTCAGCTCGATGTCGCCGACAGTTTCTGACATCTTTGCACCATGCAAAAACTTGAAAGTGAATCCCGTTTTGCCAGTGAAACCCACAGACAGTGCACAGACTCCTACACAGTGACAACATTCACGTAAGTTATGCAATGCTATTATGTTGGTCAATAAGTCGTTGGATGCACATGTCGCTGTTGTCTGCAGGAGTGGCTACTATCAACTGAGGCATCTATGGCAAATCGCTAGATCATTGTCGGTGGAGGCAGCTAAGTCAGTAGTCCAGGCGTTTATATCGAACCGCCTGGACTATTGCAACGCAATATTGCACGAATTGCCTGACAAGCTGATGAGACGCCTGCAATCGGTACATAATGCTGCCGCACAGCTGATAACCGGTGCACCACGGCGCGACCACATCACACCGATACTGCCACAGCTCCACTGGCTACCAGTACGACGACAAGTCGACTTCAAGATCGCCGTCCTGGTTTAAGTGCTTGACTGGTCAGGCACCTGGTTACCTGGCGGAGGACTGTCAGCTCGTTGCCGACGTCACCGCTCGCCGACTTCGATCAGCAGACACAGCGACCTGTGTCACGTGCCGCACGTCCAACATCTTCGGCTCGGCCACCGATGCTTCGGCTATGGAACTTGCTGCCAATCAATCTAATACAGTGTCACAGTCTGGAACAGAGCATTTGTTAAAGACATTCCTGTGTAATGCGTGAGGCCACGGCGCCTTGTGACATTTGCTTAAAGTTGCGCCGTTTATAAATCTACTTAGTCACTTACTTAAGCATCTATATCTGAAATACGTGCAAAATTATTAACCGAATCAAGAACTGCAGAATTAATTTTACAAAACGGAACTATTACCATCATTGCAAAGCAATTAAACTAGAAAGCACTAAAAGGGCGCCAACCTTCACCAAGGCAAGCTCAAGCAAGCAAGCAGGACCATGCATGATACACAAATTGCACATTCTTTCATCTCAAAAAGACTAGTAACTCAAATATGTCTGCAGTATGATGTAACAATTACTAATCATTTAATTATTTATATAAAAAATCGTTTTTGTGATTTATCATTTATGCAGTCGTCACTACATAACGTGCAACATTTAAGTAGTTAATTTTTTGTTATGTATATAACGTGTCTTACTGCAAAAAAATGTTAAACTATGTATGTCCTAGATGACCTCAATTCCCACAAGCTCACATTACTAAAGCAGTAAACAAGGCTAAGATCTGGCCACTCTGGAGGCCGCTGGATACGTGTGCTGCTACTCAATCCTGTGGTGTCAGCCAGAAATAACGGTAATAATTACCACACGTAACAAATTGTGCTCACCTTTTTTAGCGTACACGACACCGTGGTTTTGGTTTGGCAGAAGATGCATCTGGTTGGTGAAGAAATATGACTTGACCAATGGACAGTCTTCAAACTGGTCAGCAGACTGTGGCTGACTGAGTAGCTGCCACTCTGAGTCGTGTGGTCTGTGGGTGTAGGCAAGCTGGACTGGGTCAGTCAAAAAGTAGAAGTCATCAAACTCGTACACCAGATTCTCATCGACATTGCTCTCCGACCAAAAAAAACGAGTTCCCCAGTTAACGTCGACCAACTGCCAGTCTCCGTCGATGTACACGGCGTTCCAGCTGTGGTTCAGTGGCTGACTTGTAATTGCCACACCTGGGCGATAGTCGACTCCCTTTGCCCAGCCAGTGATTGTCACGCATGCC
>Ga0209149_1002565_pt1 | contig 10280 bp, 5 predicted proteins | sample WorMetTyACAVOLI2_FD_187423 | JGI IMG/M metagenome (GOLD analysis project Ga0209149, IMG submission 187423) | Marine gutless worms symbiont microbial communities from Max Planck institute for Marine Microbiology, Germany - Olavius algarvensis... ... | reverse complement strand
CCAAAAAATGTTCAACCCCCCGCCCCAGGGGCCCCCATGGGCCGATCATCCCCGAACTACCTCGTTCCCGTCCCTGGTGTTTGCTCTACCCTGAGCCACAATTTCACGCCGATCGCACCATCCTGCGTTGAGATATCCTCAACCGTACAAACAAACAAAAAAACAAAAAAAAAACAGCAAAGCAAACTTAATATCACGCCAAACGCTACGCTGTATGGCGAGATAATTACATTTACATTGACGTCATTGACTACTTTGCTGGCGATAATGAAATTGAAATATATGAGAAGGCTAAAGAGCCCTGCAGTAAAGGATATAGATATTGATATCGCCAATGTTTTGGGTCAGAAATATCGATATTATATCGATATCGGCAAAGGCGATAGCGACCCACCTCTAATTCACATTATCAGAGTGCACTACACGGCAGCGGACCTTGCAACTATAATAAAGGTCTGAACATTTGCTATAGTGCCACTTTCATAAGTCAGACTTGTGACCAGCAGCGCTTTACGATCTCAGAACTGGCAGCTGATTGGCATGACTGCAGCGCATTATGTGGCCATCCAGTGTCCGTGCTAACAGAGAGTTGGACGCACGGTGCAGCTGGCAGACACACCATCACTCCAATCAGCCACCCCGTAGCCTACAGGAAGAAAGCTACTCCTCATTTCCCATCCCGTTGAGGTAGGAGGCTGAGTGGGTCTGAGCACACAGTAGGGTAGCAAGGCTGCTTGCAGTGGACTGGGTGAGAGTTGAACCCACAACCTCTCAGCTGCGAGTCCGATATTCTACCACTAAACCCACTGCACCCACTCAGAACTGACTAACCAACTACAGTATGCTGTTGTACTATAAAACTCTTTGGCTGTCATTAAATTTAGTGATTTTGCACTTAAAATTATTTTGGCCTCTTTTTTGCACTTCTGTACTTGATATTACATATTGCATTATCACTAATGTCTGTATTCACGACCTGTTAATTTTGCAATTTTGTTTACCACACTAAATTAGAGAAATAAAGGAGCTTTAGAGTACATACCTGTGAAACATGCTAGCTAATAGCTCCCACTGGTAACATAACGCGGTCAACGTCTGATTTAAAATATATGGAATGGAATGAAACGGAGTTAACACTGTTCCCATACAATAGCGTGCGACGTAGGCCTAACGTCCAACGGCAGTCTTCAGTGGCGTATTCAGAGGGGGGGGGCGATGGTGCGACCGCCGACCCTTTGGTCTGACCGTGATATTTTGGATAATTTTTGCACTGTTTTTGTAAGGTTCGTTTTGTGACTGAACGGTGAACTGTAAAGTTCGTGTCCCGTGGATTCCAGTGATTGTCCGTGTTTTCTGCCTGTTAAAAACTGCGTCAAAATGCACCCAAACTTATCATTTTCTGAACAAAAATGTGTTTTTTTCTGGGGAGGAGCCCAGCATCTCCACCACACCACACCGCCTCGACGCCTAGGCTACGGCGCCTTGCCCCCTCCTTCCTGAAATCCTAAATATGCCACCGGCAGTGTTTCTGCTCATGGAAGACTATGGAAGTTACTTCTGTTAAGATACATTGCATCATGGGTCATGCACAGTGGCGTCGGCAGGATTTGCACTGAGGGGGAAACAAGACAGCAAAGCTCAAAAAGCTGAGGTGGGCTGGGATTCTTGGGGAGGGAGCAGCGAGCCCCCTCTCCACCAACAGGGGGTCTAGGGAGCGCTGCAAGCACCCCCAGCAGGATCCAGGCAGAGCCTCGTGCAAGTTAGTTTTTGTACAATATTCAGCCTGCAGATGGCGGCCACGATTTTCACCAGTGGTGTACTAACCACGTCGCAGACCCTAGGCTTCACAGGTTACGCGAGCCCTGTGCTTCATGAACATCACCTCCCACAACAGTCGGCATCCTCACAGTCAATCTCTGCTCTACACGCAAGTTGACGCAACTTAGCAGCCTTTCCTGGCGTATTACACAATTTTTTAGGTTGTTTGAGAGGGTAAAAGGTAAAGGTGAAAGGGACGTGGATTTATCGCATTAAATGAAAAGCACTCAGGCATGGATCACACAGTTTAATCTGCAAACACCATGCCTGGCTTTAGCCTTCATTCGCATTCACCAGATGGCGCCCGTTCGCATTCACCAGATGGCGCCGCCATGGACAGTGGCGACATCTAGTTACAGCTTACTACAAATTTATCGACCCAGAAAGGACGAAAGCTGTAGGTCGAGTGCAGGACAGCGAAAGCTTGCTGGTCAAAGACCAACGTTCTACCGCTGTGCCACGAAACCAACCATGCAGTGCCCCCAAATATAGCAGATAAACAATTCTACTATCACACACAGCGCCACGTGCCTGACTCGATGTTTGTTGTTTTCTTCGGCGAAAGCTTTCAGAGCTTTCAGTACGTCATTGGCGTCGATGAGTTCTTGCTGCGGCTGCTCAATGTTGTCGCTAGAAGTCAGTTTGGCTTCGTCAGACGTCTGACCAGCACTCACCGTGCTGCGGTGTCCACTCCCACTCGGACGCCTCAACTCCTCCTTACTCAGCTGGTCAGGCCTGTCAGCTTCAGCTTGCTCCGCTGGTTCGTCAGGGTCCGACCTCTCCGATGACGGCTGTTGACAACATGTAGAGGTGGTACAAAAAACTGAGGGCACATTTTTGATTGCTGACATCTTTATCCCTTTAATGCCCATTTTTTTATTGAAACCGCAGAACAACGGACCATTATACTGCAATACAGTGATTGGTACACTGGCCGTTGTTGGGTGGGCTGCTGCATTTGGTACGCATCCAAACACACATCACATGTGAGATTTTACTTACTTGACATCGGCCATAATTGTCTGTGGTAAGTTCCCATTTCACCGAGTTTTAGATTCACTTCCATTTCGTTATACTTTTCTCAAGTTTTCTGCATTAATTTAAATGCCTGGAATGTTCACACTGATGTGACCACATTTGCTCAAGTCCTTGTCCTTGTCCTTGTACTCAAATCCTGGTCCTTGTCCTGGTTCTTGAGAGTGAAGTCCTTGTTCTGGTCCTGATCCTTGGCACACAAGTCCTGGTCCTGGTCCTTGGTGAAAAGTCCTTGTTAACATCACTATGATCACTGGCTGAAGGTAATGTGGATTTATATAGCACCTAGTCGTGAAGCCTCTAAGGCACTCAGGCATAGATCACACAGTTTTACCTGCAAACAACACCATGCCTGCCTCTACCTCGTATAAGCGTTCACCAGATGGCGCTACCACTGATTGTTGTCACAGACATCTAATTGCAGCTTACTACTCATTTATCGACCCCGAAAGGATGAAAGGTTGAGTTGGCCTGGTTGGCTGACCTACAGCGGACAGTTCACCCACATAAGTGGTCACCCGTTAGCTGCAGGTCGAGCGCAGGACAGGGAAAGTTCGCCAGTCAAGGACCAGCATTCTACCGCTGTAGGCCTACTATGCAACCAACTAAAGAGTAGACCAGTTAAGGAAATGGGGCACAGAGATAGTTTATATCATTCCACACTAGCAGATAATATCACTATAATTATAATAAGAGAGCTGTCTGTGTGTGTGTGTGTGTTTTGAGAAAAACTTCAAAATGGCTGTCATACTGAAAATTACCAAGAAAAATGCGAAAAATTATAAAATTCTGCCTGCGGGAACATGGGCATACACAGATTAGATTTATCACTTCACACTAACAGATTATATGGTAAGTAAGATAGACGTACTGTCTGGCTGCCGGCATCAGCTTCGCGTGAAGCTGCACGATGCGTCAAGAAGTAACTCGACAGAACCTTCACGTCCTCTTCCGTCTCGATGCCCATTGCCTGACAAGTGTCAACGTATTCATAAATAATCTCACAAGTAGCTCTGCTGTTGCGGAGAGGCCGCGTGATGCTTTGTGTCCATCAGTAGTTAGCTTCAACAGTGTAATACCTCGACTGCAGTCTTTCACCATTGTTACTTAAGCTTCAGATTTACCACTGCGTACAACTAAATGCTGCTTTGTTGTCTTCGGCGTAACGTTGAGGCTTCTTGTCATACACTTCGTCGTCTTCCGCCATCAACAAACTCCGCCGCTTACCAGCGACTAGTGTCATCACCTTGTCATGGTCCGTCGCAGGTGAGTGTATTGCACCAGATATTGGCTCAGAATCGCGATTTCTGCCGACCCCACCTGCACTCGACGCCCCCGTTAAGGGGTTACCGTCGGAATATTGCCATGAAGTTTGGTGTGGAAAAACCAGAATGGCTACACGATGGTGAAAAAATTTTGAAGATATGATTAGGCCTACTCGTTTTGACAGAATTCACAAACGCGACGAACAGACAGACGTACGGACATCGCATGACAGCATAGGCCGCGCTTGCATAGCATCGCACGGCAATAACATCTTAACAACTGCAATTTAGTTGTGGGTCAACTGCAACCGAAATCGGTTCTAGTGAATGGGCACATGATGGACCAATTTAGGTGACCACACTAATCAAACAGAAACCGATCAAACAGAAAGAAGTAGTATCAGACACGGCAAACCTCGCCATGCACCCCACTGCATGGTGCTGCCACCTGGCAAATGTAATGGCGTGATCCTGCTGCCAGTGTCGTCTATTGTGAAAGTTTATGACCACAGCTGTAAACGATTACACCTAATGTTACAATGGTAGCAAACACTGTAATAAGGCTTGTTATGGTTTTTGAACCGAAACCGAAAACCGCGGTTTTGGGCAATACCGAAGCAAAACCGAAACCGCTATTTCTGGCGGCTAACTGGCGGTTTTTCCATAATGTCGAATTTGCACAGCCCTGTCTATTACAATCAAGCAACGACCTGCTAATTACTGCTGACTCGGGAGTCCGGACTGGCGACGCCTTCGCCTGGCAATAATTGAATGCCTGACTGATTGTCGGCGATACTGTTACATAATAATTAATTCATTGACGTTAGACTGCGTCTGACGTCGTGCTTGCCCCCCTCCCTTCTACTCTCGCGTTAGGATGTCACAGTCTGTAACATCCTGACAACTAAAGTCGTCAAATAAAACAAAAAAACTCCTACTTCGAGGTAATAATACTGCAGGTTTGTAACCGTTGGTGCCGGCGCGGCGTCGTGGTAATGCGTTGGACTCGATCAACGCAGTTACTCTATGCCGGGCCCGGTTAGTGCCTGGATGGGTGACCATCTTTGGACGGGTAAACCACCTCGGCACAGAACCAAGCACCCAGGTCGACTCAGCCTGAGCATCCATCAGTGGGTAGGCAAGAGTACCAGTACTGGCTGTGGTTCCAGCCACAAACGGGAAAGAAACGGCGAGTCCTGCGTAACAGTAGGCCCTGTGACCAGGACTGCTGGCATACCAGCCTACAGTCCGTTAAAGGCACTGGCTGTTAACAGAGCTGGCCATCTGGCCGACGTATGTTGTATGCTCGCTTAACTAAGTCAACCCACACCGGCTCAAAGCGCCAACAGGGGATGAGCTCCCTCACAACGGACCTTAGCCGTCTTTGCGAAATCTTCTTGTTCTTCTTCCCATAACCAACAGGATCTGGGTCCAAAGACCCCCAATGTGCATCAGGGCTTCGAAGTCACGCATGCTACACGTAATGCTAAAGGCTGATTACCTCCACGAACCGAAGCTCGAGGCCTCAAAAGTCAAGAGTGCGTATTTATTTTAGAACTTTTTATCTATCTTGTATCGTGTTTGTATATCCAGTTACTTTTAGTGTGAATGCAAAACACAATAAACGAATATATGTGACTATGTGTGTGTGTGGAGTGGATAGTCGGGGAGCGGTAACGAGCCCCTCCCCACTAGGTGCAAGGGAGCACTGTACATAAGCTCTCCTAGTGGGGTCATGCATCTGATGGCTTTCCACCTTCAACTACATACTGTGCCCGTGTGAACTTAAGGTGTTTTAAAAGCAGAACACAGACATCAAAATGATGCTGTAATTACCGCGAATATGGCCTCGAGTTTCATGACGGTCTGCTCGCAGTGCTGCAGCGGCGCCAGCAGCATCAGTAATTTGGACTCAATGAGAAAACCCTGACAGAAACCATCATACAACGAGTTATTCACGACATTAAATTATATCAATAACACATGTCATCTGCAGCTATAGTGGAGCTGTAAGCAAGGAAGTCTTCTTCTTCTTCTTCTCGTATGCATGTCATGAACCAATTGGTCAGCCACAAAACAGCGTCTTCATCTGCAGAGTTTAGCTGAGATAAGCCGCCATTCAGTTTTGTCAGGGGACAGGATTCAACAATGTGGGACATCGTCTCGGTCTCACCACAATGACACCAATCAGTGTCTGTAAGTCGCCATTTCCTTCTGCAGGCACCACTGTGTCCCTGTTCCGTGCGAAAACGGTTCAGTAGAGACCCCTGGAAGCAAAAAAGTCAGAACACGTAACGCATTTCTTCCGAGAACTCCACCGGCTGAAGGTTCCAGAAAGAATCCAGTTTCGTTCATTCTTCCGAGAACTCCACCGGCTGAAGGTTCCAGAGAGAATCCAGTTTCGTTCATTCTTCCGAGAACTCCACCGGCTTAAGGTTCCAGAGAGAATCCAGTTTCGTTCACGTGTTCTTGCCTACCGCTGCCTTCCCTTCATGGCAGCGCACCACCATACCTAGCTGAGACTCTAAGTAAGTAAGTAAGCAAGAGTATTTATATTCGGTGCGTAAAAGCAAGAGTCACTAGGCGCCACAGCCTAGTCCTCGACGAACAAAAACGTTTTCAACTGTCTTCTGAATTGGCAGAGAATGTCAGATGACTGAAGTGAAGCAGGCAGCTTGTTCGAAAGCCGCGGACAGTGACATCAAATGACCTGTCGCCCAGACGAGTTCTGGACCATCTGTTGTCTGACATTGAATCATGTCGCCATCTCGGGTCTGGATTGACATCCACAATACTCGTGCCATCAACGTGATAAGCCACTCAAGGTGACCGTGCCTTTCCAGTGGCCGCTGCACGAGTCTGGACCGCATTGTCCTCCTCGGTCAGAACATCGTCGATGTACTTGGCATTCCGTCGCAAGCTGAAAACACTGCTATTCAAGGCATCATTTGAAGATCGGACATGATTGTGCTACGTGCAGCCTATAAATAGGCTATTTGTTGTACAGCGTTAACTGCAGATTTGTGACATAACTTCTTATACAGTGCCCCTGCAGCATTTTTGCGACAGTGTCACTATAATCTTTACATTTATAATAATAATATTTATAATAATAATAATAACAGCAACAACAACAAACAACAACAATATCAATATTGTTTATTGATGTTTGTCTGATTTTTCCCCTTCTTTGTCGTTTGCACGTTTGTGTTTATTCTGCTATTTTCTTTTCTGACTGTGTCAAATAAAGACATTCAGAAAGACTGACTGCACATTACCACAAAGTCACTCATGACAACGTGTGGCAATGATTCACACAATCTGCTGTCAATAATACGTTGCATTTGTCAGTCATTTTAGCGTCTTACAAGTCATTTACTCCAGTTTAACCGCAGAATGACGGCTGGTTAAAGTTAATTGAAATGAAATACAGCATTATACCCATGACACAGGTATCAGAAATTGGCGCTGAAAACCCGTACTAGAAAACTGGTACCATAAACCGGCACAAAAATAGAGCATCATGTCCTATTCGTCACTAGAAACTGGTCTAGTAAATCGGTACCAAAATTGCATGTCAGACGCGTCAGAAACTGGTATTGGTTTTCTGTTACTGGTTTCTGGCACCAATTTCTGGTAAGTATGTTATGGACATTACTGTCGAGGTAACTGACCGACTCATCACAGAGAAGTTCAAGTATCTTTGTGGTGAGCTGAGGTGAAAACAGACGCGACGCCGCCTCTACTACTGCCGATACAGCTGCTGGAGCCTCTGCGTCCGCGTTGCTACCGACGACTGAAGATGGTTTGTCATCGTTCCCATCACCTGGCTCTTGTGACGGTACTACAGTCCGCACACAATACACGATGACGATGATGATGATGATGATGATGGCGAGTACCAGTATCACATAGTTTATTAACAAATTATTATGTCCCTGACTGCAGGGAAGGGGCAATAAGCATTACTGTTGTCCGTCCGTCCGTCCGTTCGTGACTCACACTCTCCCAAATACTAAAAATTCTGAAAAAACACTGCCTACTATTGAATTGACATAGTAACAGAAATGTTTCACAGTCCAATTCATACAAAACAAAATCGTGAAAAACACGGGAAAAAATCGATCTGTTGAAACATGGCGTTGACATCACTAACCACCAGTGCTAGTAGTTGTCACAGCCCTCTCTGCCAGTTTCTTGGACTTTGACGCCGACTTCTGTTTTTCGTTGCGAGTCACAACGGGACCCTTGTTGTTCATAAATTTGCTACAGCCCCAATCAACAGCATATACATCAGTTCTCATGCGGTTTAAACGTAAAATGAATAAGTCTATTCTTTCACTAGCACAGAACAACTATATTTCACATATAATCAACACTGTGAAAGACAGAGTGCATCTTCATTATCTTTATTTTTCACTGTTTTAGTTATTGCTGGAATACTATTTTACAGGAGCATTAGGGAATACAAACCTGGGTTTACGGGGCCCGGGTAGCCCGCGGATTTTCGACCCTGCAAACCAAGAGTTGTACAGAGCCTCAAACCCGAGGTTAACAGGGTTTAATTTTAAACTAAAAACAATTATATTAGTCTCATAACGTCAGCGTAATACATTTACACCGGAAATAGGCAACCGCACTGCATTCTATGTTGAGTGCCAGTATTTCAGAACAACAGATGCGACATTTTGAAGTTACAAACAAACAAAAAAATACAAACACAGAAAACCAAAAACAATAACGAGCCACCTGTCACTGGGGCGAGATAATAATTATCAAAATACAGAACAGATCATTTTATTTTTTTGGATTAGTCCTTTCGCTCAGATGAATTGCTATGCATACTCATAGGCCTCAAGGAGTAAATTTATATTAATTATCATGGGCATTTACAATTTTACATGTCCTCAAATATATATTATTATTATACTAAAAGAGAAAGAAGTGATGCAGACGAGTAGGCTTGCAGACATCTAACCACAAAAGTTTCACGAAAATGTGACGCTAAAATGTGTCTGCAAGCCTATTCGTCTGCATAACTCCTTTCTGCTTAATTATAATACTCATAAATAATAAAGATTTGAGGACATGTAAATACTCAAGATAATAATTCCTTGAGGCCTGTGAGTACATGTAGCAATTCCGCTGAGCGAAAGAACTAATCAAAAAAGTGAAATGACAGAATAAAAACATACAATGGTGGCAGTGACCAGGCCAGACCAAGCTGCTGTTCATGGATGATGCGATCCGCTTCAAGAATAGATTGGGCCAACTTATTACATTCTTCCTCGTTCATCTCCCAAATGTGATTAAACTTCTTTGAATCTGACCCCATAAAAATCCTGAAAAAGATGAAACACTTCACAATTTATAATACTGTTTGGTGCACAATTACAGAGAAAATTTAGAAAAAAATTGACTAGAAAACAGTAAGACACACAGTTTCACCAAGGACAGGAAAAAGTAATATATTTACTAGCATATCAGTGATTCAAATGCATTCATTCCCACCGGACTGCAAAACTTTTCAACTATGTTAGCAGGGGAGATTCTTTTGATTCAAGACATTTTCTCATTTCTGACAATTTAATTAACTCTGCCAAGGAAGAGGTTATGCGAGCAGTGCAGTTTGTCTGTCATTCTATCTGTCTGTGTGTGTGCAGGATTACTGCAAAAGTAATCAGCCGACTGCATTGAAATTTGGTGTTATGACTGGGCCTACCAATTGGAAGAAATGATTAACTTTTGGCAGAGATCCAGTCCCGGATACAGAGTCCGGATCACTTTTCCACTTCCCTCACCATTGCAGAATTGGAGATTTTAGGAGATTTGTAAGTATTTCTCATTATTATTATAATTATACATGCATTTATAACACGTGTACATTCAGTACTGGTACTGAATCAGAGGTGCTGGCAGTCACTAGGTGGACAGCATGGTAAGGGCATTGATGGGCTATTTGAAAAGGTGAGTTTTCAGACGGTGTTTGAAGGCGTCGAAAGTGGGTGAAAGTCTGATATTAAGCGTAGTCAATTCCAGACTGCACTCACTCACTCACTCACTCACTGCTGTGCTTGACCAGCTGAGGGTCGTAGCGTCCTCCACATCGAACGATCCTGGCCCGCGATCCAGGCAGCACCAACAGATAGGCCAACGTCTTCT
>Ga0209149_1002564_pt1 | contig 10280 bp, 4 predicted proteins | sample WorMetTyACAVOLI2_FD_187423 | JGI IMG/M metagenome (GOLD analysis project Ga0209149, IMG submission 187423) | Marine gutless worms symbiont microbial communities from Max Planck institute for Marine Microbiology, Germany - Olavius algarvensis... ... | reverse complement strand
GGTGGAGGAAGATCTGCGCCAATTTAATCTTGGCCTCGCATCAGGGCTTCGGAGAGCTCAAAACAGAACAGCTTGGCGGACACTCACAGGAACAGCAACGTCACCGACAAGCTCCGATTGATGATGAGCCTATCTAAATGCATTGTGTAGGTTTGGTTTAAAACCGGATTCTTCAGATTAACTTTGGTTTAAAACCAAACTTACTTCTTAAGTCACTTCTTAACTCTGGTTTTAGTGGAAGGTCTTGGGTTTAAACCGAGTTTAAAACCAAACTTCAGCACCACTTTTTAAGTTTCCACTTAAGTTTGGTTTTATACGGAGTTTTGGTTTAAAATGAAAGTTAAGAACTAGGTTTCAGCGAAACTTAAAGTTACCCATTGTAATTATGGTTAATGTCATCATGATGACGATGATAATGATGATCACACATACACACAGTTTTTATTTAATAACAGCTATTAAGCTGGCTATCCGTCAGCTTTTTACTGCATGTTAAATACACAGTATCGTATCGTATCATATTGTAAGGTGGATTTTTAAAAATTAAAAAACATAATAAAAAATAAAGCACTAAATGCAATAAAAATCGAAATATCTGTTAGCATCAAACCATCAACCACTGGTCTGATAATTATTTAGCACATGTACAATAAAACTTCTGTTGAAATGAACAGTTTGGCTCTTTGCAGGTGGTACTTAATTTGGAACCTCAGTCTCAGTCTGTCGTCGCAGTCGTTGTCCACACTGTCGTCGTCGTCATCATTATTTACAACACTTGTTAGACACAAATTTGGAATGCAGCAAATGTGCTGTTGCTGCAACCTGCTGTGTTGTAGAATGATGTTCTGTAGCTGCGGCAGCAGTGGAAGACACGCGGTGACGGTCGCAGAGATCACTCGTAGGTACCACGTCGCTAACGAGTCTGTTACTGACACTACGCTTGCAGCTTGTGGAGAACTGCAACACATGATGTTATTAAACACAGAAAATAAACAGAATGGACGACAAAGTCAGACTTCAAAAACATTTTTTAAAGTGTTTGTTTCATTTCAGCTGAGACCTATAGGTTGAGACCTATAGGTTGCAAAGATCATCTGCATGAGAATTCAACATCTTGTCATAAGCTGGTAAGTTTCATAACACAGAGACACCATTACAAAACGAGCACCACAAGTCGGTAACTGTCACGCACAATCAATTCAACTACATAGGTCATCAATTAAACCATCTTAAATACGAAGACATTTCACATCATTACAACGAGCTGATATGATAACAAGACTACGTCAGCTACAGAGCAAGAACTCCATAGAGTTGTTTTCAACTGCTGTAAAATAACATCAAGACTACGACAGCTATAGTGCAGGAACTCTATGGAGTTGTTTTCAACTACTGTAAAATAGTTGAAGAGTGGACTGGCTGCGAATACATTCAACTAAAGGAGATGTCACAAGATCGAGCACAATGGAGAAGAAAGATATCGGAGTGGTCGTCTGCTGTCGCCAACCCTCATCGAGAAAGGTCGACTAGTGAGTGAGTGAGTGAGTGAGTGAGTAAAATAACATCAAGACTACGACAGCTAAAGAGCAAGAACTCCATAGAGTTGTTTTCAACTGCTGTAAAATAACATCAAGACTACGACAGCTACAGTGCAGGAACTCTACAGAGTTGTTTTCAACTGCTCCAAAATAACATCAAGACTATGACAGCTATAGAGCAAGAACTCCATAGAGTCGTTTTCAACTGCTCTAAAATAACATCAAGACTATGACAGCTACAGAGCACCAACTCTATAGAGTTGTTTTCAACTGCTCTAAAATAACATCAAGACTACGACAGCTACAGTGCAGGAACTCTACAGAGTTGTTTTCAACTGCTGTAAAATAAGTCAACATTACAGTTCCACTAACATGCTGCTACCATGTGAAACATACCGACATCCTTTCACTCTGATGCCATGTACTCTTGTGTCACAACCATCGTTGTGACAACGGCTGATGTTTACCTGCACCACTGAATACGACATAAAACACACAAAATATGACGTTTCTAGATCACACGACAATCATGAAAGAAACTAGTTTGCTACGTCAACTATTTTACATGTAAAATAGTCAACGTAGCAAACTAGTTTCTTCGGAGTGAGATTCAGGTAATTCAATTAATCACACTACTGATGACTTAACACCACCAAGGAAACTGCCACATCCTGCTGATTTTTGCACAGTACCACTCTTCTTATGTAATAAGCACATTGGAAATAGTTACAACATAATGCTTACATGGTAATAATACAGATAAACTAGAACGTACCACCATGATACTTACTAGCCATAACAAACATACATTTAGCAGTAGTAAATCTGATGTCATCAACATCTCCAGCCAAGTGGTAAACAAAACAACAGATTCAGCTATCGCCGACAAACTGTGCAGCAGCAAGTGACTGCAATTAGTGGCACATAGCATGCATGTGAGAAATGTCTATTACACTGTGTCCCAAAAAAGTACTACACCAAACTAGTCATGCTGTAACTTTGTCAATTCTTAATGTAATTTTAAACTTCTCACCACTGGAAAAAGAACTAAATTTCCAACGAAAGCCATATAATACTTTCCACCACACCGTCAGTGTGTTGCTGCACTACCTTGGGAAATTTGAAACTTCGAATTTTGGCAAATCAGGAAGACAAGTAGCTCTGCTGTCGCAAAGAGGCCGTGCGATGCTTCGTGTCTGTCAGTAGTTAGCTTCAATTGTACAAAACATCGACTAGGGTCTTTTATTGTTAGTTACGTAGGCTGCAGATTTGTCACTGCATGCAGTTAAATGTGCTGTTCTGTTGTCTTTGGCGTAACATCGAGGCTTCTTGTCATAAACATTTCGTTGTCTTCTCCGACAATCAACACTGCCGCTTACTACCAGCAATGTGTCATAACTTGCGAGACGGTGGCTGTTGTCCTGGCATGTTGCAGCGCTAACAGCAAGCACTAAAGCGAGATAGGCTCGGAATTGCGATTTCTGCCTACCCCACCAGCATTCGATGCCCCTGTTATGGGGGTCCCCGTTGGAATATTGCTATGCTGTTTGGCATGGAAAAACTAGAATGGTGTGGCTACCCGATGGTGAAAAAATTTTGATGATGCGTTTATTTGTTTCGACACAACTCACGAACGTGACAGACACACGGACACACACACAGACACATAGACACCACATCACGGCATAGGCCGTGCTTATGCATAGCATCGCGTGGCAAAAATGAACATGTAACATGCATTTATTTTTGAACACACACCTGTTAAATAATCTTTGTAAATAGCAGTAGATTTTATGTAAACGAGTGTTGTGAACTGAAGCAGCATTTGCTGCATGTTTAGTATGGCACTGACCAGATCAATTATTAACAATGCAATAGATGAGTAATGTGGGCGTCCTCGTGCATGCATGCGGGCAAAAGGCAGACACTTCGAGCAACAGTTGTGACAATACTCAGCCATATGACAAGAGACACTTCAGTTTTTGTCAAATATGACACGATTTTTAGAACATTTTTTTAAAATTACCACAAATTCAAACTTCTAAATTTCACAAGGTAGTGCGGCAACATACAGAAGGTATGGTAGGAAGCACAATCTTTACATCGATGAACTCTGCAGACAATGGTGCTATCTTTTCATTGCAGACAGACCGGGTCAAATGGTCAATCTTCATCCACGTTTAAACAGCAAGCTCCGGACCAAGCAACAGAGTAGAAATACTGAGCTAAAGGCACATTATGGTCGTTCAACATCATTCAACATCATCAAAAATGTTACCAATCGAAAGCCCGTATCAGATTTCCTATTAGTAACCTGGGTCATATTTTCTACAGTTTCTGGCTTTGCTTGGACTAATCCCTTGGGAAGTGCCATATAAAATATGGTACTAAAGAACTAGTCCTTGGACCACGCAAAGGCAAAACTGCATGCTCCTATGTTCATCTGTCCCGACACTGTTAGCGAATAGACCCCAAAACCCCGTACCTCTTGCAAATTTATGCCTGGTATATACATCGTGGAATCTACACACCCAGGGCCACCTTTATGTTGCTAACAGTATGGGTCTATCCTCATTCACTTTTACGTAGTAACCTACAGAAGAAAGTGATGTGATGTGCGGCAAAGTGGTGTATTACAGTCGTTCAAGGTCGTCGAAATTGCTACCAATCAATAGCCTGTATGAGATTTCCTATCAATGGCTAGTAGTAACCTAAGTCGTATCTCCAACCGTTTTGGAGATATTGCGACAAAAAGGTCAGAAATCTGCATGTTCACTTCTTTACAGTCTCTGGGCTAACGACATTCAAAACAATGTGATCCCACCACCTTTGGCTTTGACACAGTACCGGCTTGTGACAGACGGGAAGACAGACATTAGGCATGGCTCACATCTATCATGCACCCTGTATAGGTATGCTAAGCTGCCATGCATCCACACCACACGGCCAACAAATGCAGCAAATGACTCTTGAGTAAACAATGTCGCTAACTAATGTCGATTAATTTATGCTGCCGTGTATAACAAAAATTAGAAAAGTAACTTACATGGATAATGCATCCTGGCATTTTCTAACAGCAGTATGTCACCATTGGCCATGCTGCGACACCAGAAACGGACACCATTATTCCACATGTGGATATACAGGGTGAGGCAAAATAAAATATCCCAACATGAAAATCACAATATCTATACAATGCAAGAATATTTTTTACACAAAATTTTCCACATTTATTTATCACATATGTCTTCACAAGTCAGTTTAATTTTACTCAATTAACTTAATATTTGGTGACGTGGCGTAGCATCAAAGTCAATGTTCGATTTTCACTAATCAACAGTTTAAGGTACCGTATGTAATATTTTCCTCTGTTCGTGCTGTTTTCGGCCGACCGCTACACACCTGGCTTTCGTTCCGTTGCTGACCCACGTTCATCAACCAATTTACAGACTGCTTTCACTCAGCAAAGCTTCCAACTGTTTTCTGGAAATTTTGGAACAATTGTTCGGTATCTAAAACCAAGTTTCTGCAATGTCTCAATCGGAGCTTTATCTTCGTACGCTATTTTATCCATAACCAAAGTTATAGGCCTAACTGCGATTATGGCTTGAAATACTGAAGAATTTAGGGCCTATTACAATGCTACGTTGCATGTAAACATAAAAATAATGACGTCACAACAAATGTGGTACTTGTTGCTCAATTACTTTAATAATAAAATCAACTTTTTGTTCAGTTGTGAAATTCGTTCTTGAAGTTTGCGTTTCCATCAATTTGACGCATGTCAAGTAAATACAGCACAAAGCAATACATTAGTGCACAGTATTGTGACAAACAAATGAGCGAAATTTGGTGAAAAAAACATTCAGGCAATTTTCGTGTTGGGATATTTTATTTTGCCTCACCCTGCAGACTGACACATAACGTTATCACAAATAACCGAGAATGCTCTCTGTATTGTTTCTGCTACAGAAGGTGATATGTTGTGCGGAAGCAGACAAAAAGTGCAAGCTGTGTACGGTACCTAGGTATGCGAACGTCCTTAATTTCATGAAGGTCAGTGAGGTCAGATCCGACTGAGATGACAATCTGTTGCGGCATATAGCTGCGGTCTGCTGATGACACTCTGACTGACAGCTGCTGAATGACCACGTCACTCTTCATGTTCAGTCTTCAGTAACGACACATTTCACAACCATCACTACTACGGTAATTGCTATCATTATCACCATCAGCAGTAAAAATATGTGGCAGAAAAACAGCTTAAAAGTAAATGCTGAAATATATACAGGGTTGGCCAAAAATGGACTGTTTTTGAAAGGTTCTAACTTCTGTATATGGTGACACAGCAAAGCAATCCATACATCAAACTGTTCAGTTTTTTGTCTTGGAGTAAGATTGCTATATGTTGCATGTCAGCACATTTAAATCTTCTTTGCACAAGTTGCAATGCAGTGACCAACGAAAATGACACACAAACCGACCTACTAAGTCAACAACAATAATTATAGAACACAACTTGCCTAATCCAGTGTGAACTTGCAACACCATCTGACTGCCAGTACGATACTCCAGAAAATAACCTGAGATTACCACACATTCATATAATTTACAATCTATTACTCACAATAGCAGTAAGTAACTAACTACATCTCAGCTGTGTCACTGTCAATGAAGTCAGCAACAGTTCATGAACCATGCAGTCAACTTGTGTCCATTACTGAGAACTGAATGCTGTCACTCTCTGAGGCACTCAACTACCACAGACAGTGACTACAGCATTCATGAAATAAAATAGACTACATTTCTTGCCAAACACAATTATCTCTGCCATGGTACTGTTTCCTGTCTGTCTGTGTCTGTGCAAGAAGTACCTCCTCCAAAACTGCTAAACGGATTTGTCTGAAATTTTGCACATAGACAGTTTCTCGCATTTTGGTGGCAACTGCCCAGGAGTCCCGCCACGAGAGCCAAATATGTACCATGGGAAGACACTGTGTCAGTCATGCAGTGACCAACTTGATTTACTACGAGCCTTGTCTACTGAATCAGTGACAGCAGACAAGACAGACAAGCTGAAAATATGACAACAACTGTTCAACAAAATAAGAACATTAACAACAACTGGGCGTTGGACTTGCGATCGGAAGGTCGTAAGTTCAAATCCCGGTAGTGACGTGATGCTGCTCTGCAGCAACCTTGGGCAACTTGTTCACACCCAACTGCCTCGGCTTGGAGCCTTTAGCATAATGAACTTGAGCCGGTCTTCCATGGAGACAAGAGAACAGTCACGTCGTTGTCGTCATCGTCATACGACGTCGTCGTTGTACGTCGTCGTACGACATCGTCGTCGTTGGCTTGCACATACTCATCGTTGGCTTGCACTAAGAGGAGTGCAAATCATCACTTGTAGCCAGCAGCCTCCAGAGCAGCCAACTGTGAGCCACATCAACTGTTTCAGTCAATGTAAGATTGTGCGACTTCAGATCATTCACAACTGTCTTCATGTAATCCGAGGACCACCGGCTAGTCCAATCTTCTGGTTGGGATGCAGTCAAAATCTTCTTGGCATCGCCACTGCCATCCGTTTGTCCGACATGCATAGAGAAAAACGACTGCATTGTCAAAGTGAGATATGGTCACAGTTCACAGCTGGTACTCAATCACTGATCCACATGGAACAGTAGACTACTCTGGATTCCAAACATCAAAAAGTGCCTCTGAAGCTACGGCCTTACGGAGCTATACAAATCTGATTATTATTATTATTATTATAAGTGAACGGTTGCAACAGTTAAAAATGATATTAAAGTGACAGAGAAACATCATGTGACAATTTTAATCAACCACATTCTCCATGTCATGTCCACATAACAGATACGTCAAAGCAGACAATATTGACTGGTCTATAATGTATTGTGTCCCACTTGCTGACGTGCAATTAAAATGATAATGTGAAAGATACTGTTCTGTGTCCTGTCATCAATAACACGTTCTTGCTCTGTACTGAAGTGCTATCAATGACCACAGGCGTCTAGAGTGAATTACACTGGTACTGACTTACGGCATTAATGACTTACGGCACCAGTGTCAACCACATGTTTTTACCACAAGAGAAACTGACTAACTATGTTTACTTTCATGCCATTTCACATATTTCCCACCAATGCCGCCGCACACCTACAGAAACACAATGTGACCCACAGCATTATGATATTTTAGTCTATTTCCTATTGAGGTGCAGTGTCGTACTTGTGAGCATCGACTTTGTTACTGGAGACGTCGTATGATGAAATACAAGAATTGACAGGTGTCACTCGACCGCCGACACCATCAGCTGCACTGTCATCACGTGCATTAGCAGTCTGTGAGTCTGAACACGAGAGACAACCACAATATTGCACGATACAAATACATAATATTAACCACAATATTGCACGATACAAACAGATAATATTAACCACATTAAATAACAGAAACTGTCTTCACAGTGCATACAACGAATGTCTGTGGATGGATTTCAAGGCTCTGCCGAGGTGGGGCAAGTTATTAATGCTTCACTTTAAAGGATAAGAAATTGTACACAAAAGAAATTCTCGTGCTATTCTGCTATCGATATCATCAATAACGAGTGCATTCCAACAGCTGCAAAAGTCACAGATTACAACATAACTGCATTTTAAGACTTAATTTTCATGGATTTTTTTGTCATCAAATTTAACTCTTAAACTCTTATGTTGCTGGCTCACAATAAGGGCGGAGAGTGGTGCAATCAGTACTCTGACTGGTAAAGCCTCTCAGCAAAGAAGTCCACATCAACACCTTCAAGTGGTTCCCCTGAACTGCCACAGTGATCTGGTGGACAAAGTTTGGTGTGAGAACGCCCTTTCTGTGGCATAGTGAGTGGGCCTCGACCGGGGGTTTGACTTTGCTGTTTTATCAGCTTCATTGTCCTGGGTTAGTAGATTTTAGAAATTTTTTTCTAGCTATTAGTATGTCTGGGGATGATCAACGGGTCAAACTGAGGTGGCCTTGGCGCTGTAGCAGCTATTGTGGCTGCTCATCCTTAACAGAGACAAAAGGAGAAAGGGAAAGGTTCACATGGGTGCCACGAGTGAGACCCCAATGCTAGCATAAATTTCATGTGGAGTTAAGTTCTTCTGGGGCAGGAAACATGTGGGACAGCCACAAGTACTATAGCACTACTGTGACAGTCAGCCAATGGCTGACAAGCATGCATTGACGATAGACAAATGAACACCTAATTTGCATAGAGAATGACAGTGCAATTGAGTAACGGCCCTGCTCTGTGAAATAGGCTTCAAAAACTGTCAATTTTGTTTAACTTTTATTGACTTCTGTCGGAAGGCTTTGGCAGCAGTTGAGTTGAAACATTTCAATACATAATAACACACATTTAATAAATATTCATCACTAGTTCATCAGTCACTCAGATTTTGGCCTTCACACACGTTTTATCAGTTTAAAAAAAGACAACATTACAGAGGCTGATTACCTGTCTGCTTGAGTTTGTTGAAGAGAGTTGCGACAGCTGCTTGCCTCAGCTGTGTTGTGTCATTAAAGCCAGACAACGACGGCACCGTGAATGCCGAGCTGGACGCACGGTTTTTCAGCAAAAACTACAAAGAGATTGTCACGTGATTAAACCTGACTACAACATGCTAGTCCAAATACTCATTCGTCTGAAAATCAGCCAACGCTTTCCTGCAGTATTTGAGTACATATCAAAATAACACATTGTATCATCACTAATCATAACCTTTATCCCTAACCCAAACCACTAACTTGTCAGATTAATAATCTAATGATCGTTTGAAGCAGTGATCTGACCCTCCAGACTAGTGCATTGTGACTCTACACTACAGCTAACTGTCCTCAGTAAAGAGAAAACCAACTTAATAAAGTGACTCAGCCACAAACCACTGACATAAAAGCCACGTTTTTCATTCTCAGCCAGAGTGCGGTTAAGTTGGTTGAGTCTGACGTCACGCCAAGTTCCAACAAACCAGTGAATGAAAAACGACCTCGGTTAACCACAACTAGCTATGCTACATCTGCAACATTACATGCCTAATCACACGTCCAACCAAACTTTCTTTCCAGTTGGCACAAGCTGGTTGTGGTTGACCTAGATGCACAATTAGCCTCCAAATATGACAGACAGGCGCGTTCTAGTTAACCAACTGTGTTCTGGTGGAGAATGAAAAACAAGACAAAAGTATGTTACGACCACAGCATTAACACTTGCTGTGACTATCACACTGATACAAAAATATCATTTTTATAAATACATTATGGCAGACAGGAAGAGGAAATGCAATTCAAATGGAAAGAATATCTCACAGTCAAGTTACACTAACACTCATACATACATACATACATACAAATGCTAAGATTAAAGTGACACTGTCACAGAACTGTTGCAGGGGCACTGTACAAAATTATTGTTAGTAACAGCTGTAGCGCCTGCATGCAGTCTTCAGGCGTAGGACGCACGAAACAGTGTCGTCTTCAGTTCCCGGCGGAACAGCAGCAACGATGGAACGGCCCTGACAGACAATGGCAGGGCATTCCAGGCACGTGCCGCTGCCACCGTGAAGGCGCGGTCACCAAGTGTGGCGCGTCGCGTTGGCGGCACGACCAGTGTCGACGTGGCAGCAGACCGGAGTCGCTGACGTGCACCAACGTCAGCAGACTTCTGAAGGGTCTCAGCGAGGTATG
>Ga0209149_1002563_pt1 | contig 10280 bp, 4 predicted proteins | sample WorMetTyACAVOLI2_FD_187423 | JGI IMG/M metagenome (GOLD analysis project Ga0209149, IMG submission 187423) | Marine gutless worms symbiont microbial communities from Max Planck institute for Marine Microbiology, Germany - Olavius algarvensis... ... | reverse complement strand
TAGAGTTCAACTGTATATCGACCCGACTTGTGTGGGCAGAGCGTGACCAGACTGGGGCGCTGTACTCTGCTGCTGAATAGCAAAGCGCCAGAGCAGATGACCGCAGAGTGTTGGCGCTGGCGCCCCCGTTGGAACCGGCTAGCTTCATCAGCAAGTTGTTTCTGTTCTTCAGCGTGCCTGCAGTCTTCGTCAAGTGTTCTCTGTAAGACAGCGTACGGTCTAGAGTCACCCCGAGATAGGTTGGGTGGCACTCATGCCGAAGGCGCAGGCCATCCAGATAAACTGACAGTTCACGGGTAGCGCTGGTATTATGCAGGTGGAACACACTGCTGATTGTTTTGGAGGCGCTTTGTTTAAGTCGCCACTGTCGACAGAAGTGTGACATCCGCGCCATATCTGACGAGAGACTGCATTCCAATACTACACTTGACAGTCCAGGACGCCACTGTGTTTACTACACCTGACAGTCCAGGTGAACCTGGACGCCACTGTGTTTACTACACCTGACAATCGACGTAATTGTGGCCGTCTTTATCACCTTTGAAGGTGTTATGTACACAGTGTCTCAAAAAACTGGACCGCTACGATTAATGTGACATAACTTCACCAATTTACAATATTTACTAATTATTTTTAGTACAGCGAAACCTTATTCAATTCTCAGTTCATCAAGTTAAATAGTTTTTAAATTGGCTTAGAACCAGCTGCATGGTTTCCATAGCAACAGTAGCGACTTGGCGGTTTTTGTCTAAAAAATGGACCCTACGATATTTTGACATAACTCGATCAAAAGTTCTTTAATTTTTACTGCACAAAGTGCGTACATAGTGCTGACTATGCTGTCTCTAGATGTTCGCTCATCACACGCCGGTATTCTGTTCAAACCGTTTTAATTTAAATAAAATTTAACTAATAACGTGTTTAATATTCTTAACTAAACCACTTATTAGAAAACAGCTTGCAGCAAAGCACCAGCTGAAGTGAGTTAACGTAGCAATCGTTAGCTGCACGTCATTTACAGTTTATGCTGCGTTATGAACAGAGAAGGCAAATCTTTTAAACACTCAGTGTTTCTGTCGAAATAATAAAAATGTTTTGCGGTATCAAAAGTTATAACACGTGTTCGGATGCTGTCTTTCGGGATTGACACAGCCCCACAATCGTTTTGCCACTCGTTTATTGCCCTGCCGATGAAATGTTGTTCGAAGTCGGCCCAGAAATCCGCTGTTCAGATGAGTTAAGTCATTACTGTTGTTATGGAAACTACGCAGCTGGTTCTAATGCAATTTTAAAACTTGTTATCGCAGTCAATGCAGAATTGAATAAGGTCTCTCTGTGCCAGAAATAATTTGTGAACGTTGCGAATTGATGAAGTTACGTCATATTAATTGTAGCGGTCCGGTTTTTTTGAGACACACTGTATATCACATTAAATAACGCAGCACTATTTTCCCAGACAACATCATATCTCTAGTCTTCATCAGCCAAATGATAACGGATACGCTCTAAAGTACATCGTTTTTGAGGAATATGTTGCTGTAAACTTACAATAATATATTGTGCTTAACAGAATGTACTTAACTGACTTACTCCATGTTTGTGTTTAACGAGCCTGCTAAGTCTATGTTGAATCATCATCCATTCGACTCGACTTAAGGCTTAGTGTCCTGTAAAGTGAATAGACCATTACAAGTGACAATATGAAATTAGTAATAACGAAATTTAACATTTTTGATAGAAGAAAATCCTTTGTAGTCTAATAATGGAAGATTAACTTTGAATTCTTTCAGGCTTTATTGTGCAAACGATATTAACACAAGGTTAGTGACAGCGGCAGCCTAGATTGGCAGTCTACCGAAATAGAGTTCAAGCATTGATACTGATAGATCGGTGACAATCCACGGCCAAAAATGTCGCATACTTAAGGCAAAAATTTGAAAACTGCAACTGATATGTGATTTTGACCCTAACTGACTCATGAGGTATGGTCCTGACCCTAAACGATCCACGAGGCGGGGCCGGCTGACCTACCTGTATCAATTTTGTAGACGTTAACGGTAGATCACGATCTCCTGCTATAATTAGTATTAACAGAATAGACAATTGCACGAACACTGCATGATGCTAGTGGTCCACAGTATGGATGTTCTGTACAAATAGCCAATTACGTAAAGCTGTGACCAACCAAGCTTAATATCCGCAGTTACAGTTTCCGATGTTCTAGTTCAGTCTCGTGTCAAATTAAGCGCGTTACAGGTTTCACGATGATGCGCTATGTAAATCGACTTTTTACTTACTTTGTTACTTACTTTTCAGAATGAGCTTTGAAGACATATATTGTAACTAATTTGCATATCATGTGCACATAGGTGAAGATGCTGCGGAGATTAAAACAGAAGCTGTTAGTAATGATGTGACTGACAGTCGACATGATGACCAGCCAACTACGGGTATGTCTAGTTTTTAGTTCTGCTGCTCACGTGCAGCCAGCAGTGCTTATAGTGTAGCTGACTGATGTGACTGTGTGGACGTCATCAAACTTTTTCAAATCACTGCTGCTCCTCCTTCAGTTTTTGCCGGATTCTTACATGATCTGTGTGCCAATACGCAAAACACTACCGGTATGGAAGAGATTTTTGAAATTTTTGATTTTTAAATTTTTAATTTTCTCTTAGCAGCGGAGCTACATAGCCCAGAAGCTTCTGATTCTGATTCTTTGACGTGTCTCAATAAACAAGTCAGTCAAAAATTTGCCGATTTTAACAATTTTTGGTGTACGGAATCCTGAGCAAACTTGCAACTAGTCGGTTATGAATTTGCCCACTATTCCTGAAAAGTGTCACTGCAATACATTGTGAAATTCTGGACTATTATTGTTACCAGTTGTTAGAGAAATATGACCATAAAATGTCTTAATGAAGAAGTAAATGCATCCAACAAAGACTACTAGTAATCATGCTGTGCAATGATATATTCAGTTTAAAAAATCATTTTAGTATTAGTTTTGTATAAAGCTGTGCAAAAATAGTACTAGATTTAGTTTAATATAATTATTTGTGAAATAATTTCAGTTTTTGCCGTCCCCAGGAGGTGCTGTTTTGCAACACGTAATTCTGGTGTTAAAATGGTCTCTCAAGTAACCTGTTACTCTTCTGTTATTGAAAGATCAAAGCTAACGGTTAAGGTCACAAAATGTGCAAACCGTTTTTCGGTCGTTCGACTGATAAAAATGGTTAAATTTACTTCAATTAACGAAGAATTCTGGGAAGGTATGTCTGCTGCGCCCCACTGCAGATTTTTGTATATTCACTTTAAAATATTTCATTTGTAGGTTTTGTAATCCTTGATATATTGACTTGAGTATCGTAGCTATAATTTATCCTTTTATTTTGAGGTACAGTGCATTAGACTGTGCTAGTCTACCAATGTTGTTATCTTTACTGTGCTGATATGCTTGTCACAGCGGTGAATTTTCTCTGATAATTTTTTCGTGTAAGAGTGAAATGATTAAGTCAGATAGTGAAAGTCTTGAGTTTTCAGCCTGACTGATCACAAAGTACAGTTTATATTAAGCTTGAAGACATAGTCAGCTGTGAAGATGTATGACTAAGTTGTGTGTATGTAGGTGGAAATGCTGTGGAGATTAAAACAGAAGCTGATATGAACGACATAACTGAGTGTCCACATGACGACCAGCCAACTACTGGTATGTTTGGTTTCCTGATTCTGTGCTTTTTATAGTGCACAAAGATACGATCCGTTCTTACAGGTCGGTCGACTTATCGGGCTTTGATCTTGCTTGCGTTAACTCTTTATCTTCCGAGCGCCTCTGTATCTTCGCACTTCACGGTGCTATTTATATTTAATTTTTTGGTTACGTTCTTCACTCTTTATGAGTTGAGCCTGACACGTTAAGTTTTTGCAGTACCAATAGTTACGGTAATATTCCAGCGGGGTCTACCTAACGAGCCTCGAGTGCATGGGGGTAAGAAATTGCGATTTTCGACCAATATTTTGCTTTATCTCGGAAATGATACATGATACGGCCATAGTTAGTATGGAAATAGGAATAGGAAATAGGAAACAGTACCCAAGTTTTCAAATGGTACTATTTTCAGTCGCCTTGATTGACCCCTAACTCAGACTTCAAGATCATGAATCTTGATATTATTCAATGTCAAATAACCGAAAAATTGTATACAATAGAGCTACCGGTATAGCTACAATGGCAGGCCGATAGTAAGTTTTATATGGTCTGTCGAACGGTGCCAATTTCAATGACCTTCGACGACACCTAATGAAGATTTCAAGGTCACGCCATCATCTGATGCTGAATGTCTCAGGAACAGTATGAAATATGCTCATAGTTATAATGGAATACTAACTATTTGGGACTTACACGCCCTACTTTAGAGTGTCATTTTGAATGACCATGAGTGCAGTCTCTCTGCGACAGCTGAGTTTCTTGTCTTACTGGGATTTCATTGCAAAAATTGATGCATTTTTGTGCAGAGCAGTCCATTTGGAAATATACACCATGTCCAAATAAAAAAGAGACCTATGGTATTTTGACCATAATTTTAACAAATTTAGACAACTTTTCATAATTTTTGGCAGAAATCGTACTGACATTCTGGGTGACTGAAAAATAGTAAAAAGTCCCGTCAATACTTGCACGACACTGTGTTGTAATTGTGATGTCATTGAAAAATACTGTTTTTAAGCGCCTCACTTTACTTTAGTAAAAGAGGCGCTTATTGAGATAGGCTGTGTCGTGACGTCGTTGGTCGTTGGTTGGTTGGTTGGTTGGTTGGTTGGTTGGTTGTCACGTGCGTGCACTGTGGCCAAACGGCGCATCCTAGGCCTATAGTTACCATGGAACACTAATAGGAAACCCTACCCCAGGAATTCAATGGTACAACTTTCGACCCCCTGGGGTGACCCTAACCGGGAAATGGGCCCCCCATGAGGCGCTTTTTGTCAAATTACTTTGACCTCTTGCTGCAAGAAGCAAGAGAAATGCCAGAATTTGTTCTGCTTTTACTGTGGCCACCATATTCGCACACTGCAAGAGAAGGTGTACAAAACATGCATGACTGATCTCGACGATCTCAAGCACTGCATAAGAACTGAATGGGCGAAGCTGGATCACGCTATCATTTCAGCTGCTGTGCATCAGTGGCGCTGGCTTTCAGCATGCGTCAACGCCGGTGGCGGTCATTTTGAAGACTGTATTTGATGTCGACATTATGTTTGCAGCGATAACTGCGATCTTCCTTGCTGTTGTTGACCAGTCGGACAGTTGCACGCTCATAGGCTTAATTGCAGTTGTCAGTTATGACTGCTTTGCAATACAGTACGCAAGGTAAAGTGGCGACACTGATTAGGTGACGTTGTGGTAGTAGTTTCGCATTATCTTCACGATGTTCCTTGCAAAAAATACGACTATATATTGTCAAAGTTATGCCCAAAGTAGGCCTACCGTCGGTCCCTTTTCTCTCGGACACGGTGTAGTGATGACTTCCGTTATCTATTTAATCTATTGTATCAGGCAGATAAGAAACTATTCAAGGGAATGACAACAAGTGGTCATTGTATTCATCAGTTATTATCATCATCCAAACTCTTACCTGTGCAGTTGCGTTCCTCACAGTGTATCTTGGCCCTCCCACATTGTCATTATAATTGTCTGTCCAATGCTATGCACCGACAGAATATAAATTCACCTGTGCATGTGTGTGTGTGTCTGTCTGTCACACTTTCTGTCAACTCGCCTACAGGTCAGACCCCTCAACGGATTTTTACAGTTGATAGCTTAAAAGACGGGGATTTACGCAAGGATGTGCCTTTTGGGGGTCTCGATGATGAATAATCATATTTAGGGGTCCAAAGTCTCCCAAAAACCCCATTTTGGGGGCCTGAATAGGCATTTCAAGCCAAATATGCCAAAAAATTCAAATAGCTATATCTTCAGATCTGTGTATCAGATTGACATGAAATTTGACAGTCAGCTGCGGCCAGCAAAAACTTCGTGCATGGTCTCGTACGGTGGTAAAACAATTCCAAGATGGCAGACGGCCTCCATTTTGAAAATTGATATATCGCCATATCTCAGTGAAAAATTACCCTATTTTCATGAAAGTTTGTACACAGCAGCAGATTTTGAACTGGGTGAACGTCACGTGATCAAAAATGAAACAGTTGCATTGGACAGACGCCGAGTTCGACAGAACGTATTTCTTGTTTAAATATTCTTTTGTTTTATGTAATTTATTAATATCATTGTAAGTTGTTTAATTTATGTTACTTGGCACTTGTCCATCTTACAGTTAAATCTCTGCCGAAAAATCACGCATATAATACGCACAGTTTTGATCTTTGAGAAAAGGTGCATATTTCATGCGTGTAATAATTTTTTAAAGAAAAATTACTGTGATGTTTGGCCCACAGGCCTAACATCGCATTTGTCATGACTTGCTGCGTGAGGAAATCACACAGTCACTGTGTGCATTTTATCCATTTCTTTCGCTGTCTGCTTTTTTGCACCGTCTTTCACATCAAATACTGTACACTTTCTCTTACAGTCTTTACTGTAAATGTATTTGAAACTAATGACTATCGTGTTGTGCATATACAGGGAGATTGATTGAAGTGAAGCCTGAAGCTGTTAGTAAAGATAATACTGAGCATCCACGTGATGACAAGTCAAGGCCGTATTTGTGTACAGTGTGTGACAAACGGTATGGAACGAAAGGTGCCTTAACCAGACACAGTTTTACACATACTGGTAAATTCAAATGTGGTGAATGTGGAACGTGTTGTCAAAGCAGTGCAGAGTTAACAAGACACAGTCGAATTCATTCCGGAGAGAAACCGTTTGAATGTAGTGTTTGTGGTAAACGATACAGACAGGCTGGCCACCTTGTTGAGCACAGCAGAGTTCACAGTGGAGAGAAACCACACAAATGTCACATATGTGACAAGGCATTTAGCCGGTCTGAATCTCTATACAGTCACCTGAGAACCCACACGGGAGAGAAACCATATCAATGTCAAATGTGCGACAAAGCATTTAGTCAGCCGTATTCACTGAACATGCACGTGAGTGTCCACACTGGAGAGAAACTGTACAAATGTTACATATGTGATAAGGCTTTCATTTTCTCTAAATCTCTAAACGGTCACATGAGACTTCACACGGGAACCAAACTGTACAAATGTCACTTTTGTGATAAGGCATTTAGTAATTCTGGAGACCTAAACAACCACATGACAGTCCACACGGGAGACAAACTGTACAAGTGTCACGTGTGTGACAAGGCATTTCGTTTCACGCGATCTCGTAACGCTCACATGAGACTCCACACGGAAGGAAAACCCTACAAATGTAACATGTGTGACAAGGCATTCAGCGACCGTGGAGGTCTAAACCGTCACATGGGAGTTCACACAGGAGGAAAGCCATACAAATGTCACGCGTGTGATGAGGCATTTTGTACCTCTGGATCTCTAAAAGATCACATGAGGGTGCACATGCCAGAAAAGCCATACAAATGTGACGTGTGTGGCGAGGCATTTCCTTTCCCGGGATCATTATATGAGCACATGAGACTCCACACGGTGGAAAAACCAGGGGTTAAAGTATGACGGAACGCACTGGAACGCAGTTCCGGGGCCCACCAATTCGGCCATAAGCGTTCCGGGGCCCAAACGAGCAACTATCTTGGCCGGAACGCACGTTTCACGGCCAACAACAACTTGGGTCAAGGAGTAGCTTACCAAAACAACGTTTAGCACCAAAATTGGCATGGATCTGTGCTAGGGGAGCATCCAAATATTTGGGATCACTACTTATTTCTGTAACCGTTGTAGCTAGCAACTTCAAATTTATATCACATGCTCAAAACAAGGTTTCGACAGCGATAGAGGGGCCCACCAAAAAAGTAGGGGGCCCAGAAAATCTTGTGAGGGGCCCAGGGAATTTTATAGTTCCACCTCCTTTTAATTTCTACTTTAACCCCTGGGAAAAACCACACTAATGTCACGTGTGTGACAAGGCATTTAGTTCCTCGAGATCTCTAATAGATCACATGATATTCCATAAGGGACCGTTCAATGGTTTACTGTGTAGCAAACGTTTCAGCCGATCTAGCAGTTAGCAGAAGCATACTCGTGACATACACTGTCGTCTATGAAAAAGTGGCAGTAAACGTTGTGAAATAACTTGTACAAATCATGACCAATTTCGATAATGTTTGCACCAAATTAAACACAAATGAATTCTGCACTTCACAGTAGGACTAACTTGCACGTGTAAGCACGCCAGTATGTGAAGTCAGTAAACAACACTTTATGTGTGTGCACTGATTGATATTTTATTCATAAAAGCATTAATATACCGAGAGGAAATTTTCACGAGAAACTTTTAGGCCGAGGTGATGTTGATAATGTCAGACAGTTGATGAGTCATTCACAGAGAATTTTATCTTCTTTTAACATTGTCAGCAAACAATCATGTTTTGATGACGTCGTTAATAAGGCAGTGTTAAAGTACTACCTAAGTAAATGACTGTATTTTGTTACAAATTTACGTATGTCAGTGCTTAATCATTATACTCCGCAAAAACTTACTAATATTCTTGACAGAAGTTTACTGTCACACTTTCTATGGACCACAGTGTACATAGCAAAACTGTACGTAATGTATGAAGCAGTGTAACACTGACAATGACATTCCATAAGCTTATTGATAATATTTTGTTGAGACTGGTGTAAAGTAAAGCTGTAGTCATGTAGACACTGTTCAGTCTGTGTTAGAAGGCTTGATCAAGTCAACATCTGATGGTGGCACACACACATCGATGATAATAATGCTGTGGTTTATATATTATGTTATAATCCACGTGGTATTTAGCAACGTTTATGCACTAAATTTTTCTGACAACGGTTATTCGTTATAAACTACTTAACCCTCACAGCCCACAGGCAATTATGGTGCCACATCGTACGATATTATGTTGCTACACTGGCTGTTGATGGGTGAACTGTTACGTTTGGTACAGCGAGGCGGGGACTGTATGCCCGCCAAGGCCCTTCCTTGCTGTATCAAATGTGACAGTCCAACAATCAACGGCCAGTGTTTTAATCACCGTATTGCTGTATAATGGCCCGTTGCTCTGCGGTTTCAATGTGTTAACAAACGTTCTGATTACGTTTATAATAAGCGATGTTTAATCTACACATTTGCGTGTATTGTTTGTTTCGATGTATTGTGGATCGAGATACATTTTGGTTTTGTAGATACAGTCGTCATGTTTGCGTTGTTTCTCCTCGTTACACTTTATGAATAGATCCTATCTTTCCTTGTCAATCTGTCACATCATAAGTTCTAATAAATCTGCCGTACTAACACATTAGTGTAGTTGTAAACGGAAGTATGGGCCTAATTTGTTAATCTTTAAGATGACAACAGACTCAACAGTCGTCCATCTAACTAACTAAAAATGACGATTTTTTTGCAATTGTGGTTCGAATAACTGGGATACTGTTGTAGATAGACAGCTGACACTAAATGCACCGTATCTTCCGAACGCGAAGGCCTACGAACTTCAAACTTGGTAGACGGACGGAGCCTACATTTGCAAAAGTCACCATATTAATCCTTCTAATTAGAGCAGCCTTCAGTGACTAACGAAAATACTCAACAACACGAGGCATCGCACGGCCTCTCTGCGATATCTGAGCTTCTTGCTGTTAAATGTGACACGATATTAGATTTTTTTTGAAATTCCCATTTACCACAAATTCAAACTTCTAAATGTCGCAAGGTAATGCGACAACGTACTAAAGGTATGGTGGGAAGCATTACATTGATTTTGTTGGAAATTTACTTCCCTTTCCATCAGTGAAAGAATTTTGGTAATCCGTTAAGAATTGACTAAGTTATCACCATGTGTTTTGTGGACTGCATGTTTGGGAAACAATGTAACGTTACCGAAGAATGTGACAGGTGAATATTTCACAAGAGGCAATTGTAATAAGTTACTCGTAAAGAGATGTAGATACGATCTGCGGAAGAATTTTTCAGTAATCGTGACGTAAACATGTGGAATAGCCTTCCTGACTATATCGTTATGTCTGATAATACTTTCAAAAACTAAACTTATAATTAAACTAAAGGATAAACCATACAGGGACAGATTAATCCACTTAAATTTGCCAACTCTAAAATACAGACGATTACGGGGAGACATGATTGAAGTTTACAAAATTATTCATAA
>Ga0209149_1002562_pt1 | contig 10280 bp, 7 predicted proteins | sample WorMetTyACAVOLI2_FD_187423 | JGI IMG/M metagenome (GOLD analysis project Ga0209149, IMG submission 187423) | Marine gutless worms symbiont microbial communities from Max Planck institute for Marine Microbiology, Germany - Olavius algarvensis... ... | reverse complement strand
CGTCTCTAGCTGATGTCCGTTATGATATTCATAAGTATGTAAACGTTCAGGCATCAATTGTTGGACCTCAGTAAAATTAATAATTGATGATCACTGGCAGTGACTGTCCTTCAATGCAAAGCTAGCATGCAACAAATAGGCCTTCCTATTATGCCAGCAATTAAATTAGACAACGAAAATATTGGTGGGCATTATACACCTTTACACACATAATTTTATGATTCCAAGTTCTGTACAGCCGTCTTCAAGAAATAGTCATGTACTGTTTGTCATTATTATTATTCTATTTTAATTGTAATAATGATCACAATTAACTCTAAATAAGATGAGGAATCAGCAGTGATATGTGTGCAGTGTTGAACCCAGTAAAAATTCGTGCCATGGCTCTATACGGCAGGAATCTCACATTTTCTCCATGTATTATTAACCCTTTAAACTCCAAAGGCAATTATAGCGCCACATCGAATAATATGAAGTTGGTACACTGGCTGTTGATGAGTGCTGTTACATTTGGTACAGCGAGGAGGGGCCTGGTTGGGCTGCAGCCCCACCCAGTCCCCTCCTCGCTGTACCAAATGTAACAGCCCACCCATCAACGGCCAGTGTACCAACCACTGTTGCTATATGATGGTCCGTTGCTCTGCGGTTTTAATGTGACAATTAAAGGGTTAAGCTTCTTGCTTGCAAAAGTGGTGGCTTTATGCAATGATGCTGTCCTTCTTGTTGTCTATTCGTCTTTCACCTGAAACAAGTACACAAAAATGCAGTCTTTGGTTCGTTAGGTTTAGTTGTTTAGGTTTTTTGTTTTGTGTATTATTTCAATTAGCCTAGTTTCCTCTGGACTATTTTGCCAAGTAATTGGCTATCCAGGCCGTATCCAATGATGCATATATTGTCGAGGAGTACATCTCCACAAAGACGCGGTTGCATGAGGGTCCGTTAACCTTTAAACAAAGCAGTTCATATGAACTGTTTTGACGTTTTCATTATAGTTTTAGTTACTGTTATTTTTTAGTTGTTCATCTTCATCATGATCATCTTGTCACAACTTTCGAGCTGTCTCACATTTTAACTAATACCCTAAACAACATATTTTTTACTTCCTCACATGGCATGATATAGCCTTTTTGTGCTGAAAGTGCCTTTAAACACCAACCAATCAACCAACCAAAAATGTGGTTTTCTCAAAAGCTATGTAGTTTACTGCTATAGTCTCAATTTATGACCAATAGAAAGTCATACATGGACTTTTCAAAGAACCAGTTCTTGGACCCCTACGATGAACTTGACCAACAGCTAACCTCACCCATTAGCCATGGCAAACCTCGCCTAGTAGCCCCAGCAAACTTAGTCCCATGCCTCACAGCAAACCTCGCCCAGTAGCCCCAGCAAACCTAGCCCCGTGCCTCACAGCAAACCTCGCCTAGTAGCCCCAGCAAGCTTAGTCCCATGCCTCACAGCAAACCTCACCCAGTAGCCCCAGCAAACCTAGCCCCATGCATCACAGCAAACCCCCGTGAAAAACTAAACACTGCGCTGTGAAATTTACGCTTACTGGTGGTGACCCTAAATGTATGACGCTCGTTGTATCTGCTTGTATGAGTGTCTGACTATGTAGGGTCCAAGTACTGTCCACTGCTTGAGAGTGAGGGAGGTCTGTCACTTCTAGAACCGATATCTCAGAACAACAAAGCCCGGTTTCGTCAGGTCCAGCAACTCGCTCAGCAAGTGCTCCGTCGGTGCAGCCAGTTCCGCCTCTCAGCCGACTCACAGTCCACCGACGACCTCGATCAATTGTCCGCCGCCTCCGCAGCCGACGTCAACAACGTTGACATGACTGACGACAGCGACAATGACGTCATGGACGATGACTCTGACAATGACAGTGCACTGGACTACTGACCCAGTTTACTCGCAGAACGACCTAGTTTACTTGCAGAATGACCCAGTTTGTTGTGACAGTGACACAGTTTGTTGGCAGAGTGACACAGTTTTTGCTGCTTCACTCACTGCATACATTATATTAGTTGTAAGTTTTTGTACTAAACTGTGACATGTATATTATTGTTGTGTATATGGATCGTTTTAAGCAGCCGAAAAGTCCATTCACACATGCACGGCGCTGGTTACTGTTTCAGCGCTGGTTACTGTCGGTGCATTAGTAACCAGCATAATGAATGGACCGTTAACATCGATAATAATAATAATAATATTTATAAACAGCGCAGCCTTAAGTAAAATCAGACGCGCTGCAGGCACATGTCCTTCAGTGCTGACGAAGAGATGCGCTTTCAGGCGTCGTGCGAAGGTGGCCGTGGATAGTGTCGACAGACGCAGTTCAGCTGGTAAACTGTTCCAAGTCTCAGGACCGGAAACAGTGAAGTTCCTGCGACCAATGGCTGTGGCTGTCCGTTGCACATCGAGTTTGCCGGAGGCGGCCGACCGCAGGTGTCATCATCCTGTGAGATGAACAACCGGCCGACATAGATCAGCGAGATATGGGGCTGCTGGGCCCAGCAGACATTTGGATGCCTGTTGGACTCATATTCAGTTTCATCTGTCACTGATACGACTCATTTCTGACATCGGGGCATGCAGCCGGGCAAAATTCCTCTCATTTCCCAGAACAAGTGGGCATTGTCGGAGGTCTGCGATGTTACAATACATCTCAATTGTCAAATATGTGAATTTCCATGATGTGATGTTTCATTCACGTGCTGCTACATTATGCATTAGGCATGATTGTGTGATTTATTCTGTAAAACACAAATATCTCTTATTTATATAAATTTTTTAATGACACTAACAAGAAAACCATCAAATAATTGGTCAGTTTTTGGTTTTATACAGTTCAGCGTAATTACCACCTTGAAGTTTACAAAATGTGAAATTTGTGTAAATTTAATTTCTGCGCGTTTTGCAAATTTAACGACACTAATTTACACCAAAACACTGCTGATTGTGATGTGGAAAATCTGGTGAAATTTCCAATCTGTGAAAGCATGAGATGACAGCAGCGTGAAAGCCGTGCTTGGATGTACTGTACAGATCTGTGTAAAACGAGTTGTGTGAATACATAGATAGTCTGTGACTCGGTGTGTTTTATCTGAGGCGTCTTTTACTTTTTGCTACCCCGAGATATCGCGAGAAATCTATCGTAAAGTAAAAGACGACTTTCTCGCAATATCTCGCAGAAGCTTCGTTGCCATGGCAACCTGTCAACGGTACTGTTTATAAACAAACATGAGGCATGTTTTTTACTTTTATTTCTACGAGAATAGAAATAACATAAAACTACAATATCATTCATATCAATACTTAATTTGTACAGTTTTTTTCTGACGTTGTGCGCCTTATAAATTGTTATATTATTATTATTATTATTATCACCTCTGACGCCATGTTGTGGGCAGAGCTAGCAAACTGTAGACATGAAAATCTTTGCTCGCCAATTCTACGAGTTGCTAGCATAGAATCTATTAGAATCCGTAGAAATAAACGTAAATGACACACCTTTGTTGTTGACATCGTATTCAGGGTGACCACTTTTCTGGAAATCCTGGAATGTCAGGGAATTTGACGGCTGTCAGGGAAATGTCAGGGATTTTACTAAAATCAGGGAACTGTCAGGGAAAAAAATCTTGTCAGGGAAAAGTTGTCCAAAACTGTTTATTTGTATATTTGTGTCCATTCTTGACTTTGCTGAGTTTGTGCATTTCATTTTGGTTTCTGTCACATGTTGCATTCCTACCCAACCACTGACAATAACACTAGTACCGGCATTATATGAGTAACACTTAACATGGGCAGGAGTGCCATGAACTGTCGGGGAATTGTCACATCGTCTGGACTGGAGAGTGGTCGCCTCGTCTTGCATGTTTCTCAGCTGACTAACCAGTTGTAGCAATGTCCTGCATGTCCACTTGCCCTGTTGCTTCGTAAACTTCATTAAACAGTGGGTGGTCCAAAATACCAGACTGTTCTTTAGACCTCGTAAACAGTTCAGTTTTTGGAGCCCCATGCATTTTTGCCATTGATTTAGACCCACAATCCGTGCAAACAGTTGAACTGTATTTATTTCAGTAATGTGCCCTACTGTCCTGCTGGTACCATATAACATCTAGACAGTGCGAATAGTTTGAGGTGTGAACAGTGTTCTGTATGGGTGTTTGTTAATCACAGGTAAATTGGCGTTGATTTGATTGTTGGTGAAGTGTAAGTTTGCACTGTTAAAGTGTTGTTCAACCCTTTATGGGCACATTAGAACTGCAGAGCAACGGACCATTATGCAGCAGTACGGTGGCCGTTGACGAGTGGGCTGTTACGTTTGGTACAACAAGGAGAGTCCCCTCCTTGCTGTATCAAAATGTAACAGTCCGCCCACCAATAATCTCTATTCAGTCTCATCAATTATTATTTGTATTCCACTGCTTATTGTTTATCTTATTCTATCGTTATTATCTTATTATTGTTCTATTGTATTTTCTAAACCCATTATTAAGCTATCCGGCTTTTTAGCCGCAAGTGTGTAATAAACGTCAGTGTCAGTGTCAGTGTCATCAACTGCCAGTGTACTAACTTTCATATTATTTGCTTGCTGTGGCACTATAATTGTCTCTGCGCTCGAAAGGGTTAATCTAGAAGATGTCACAGTGATAGGCCGCGTGTTTATCTGTTATGAAGACGGCCTTGTATAGTAGCGTCAGTACTTCAGTGTATTCACTCCAGACACACACCTTGTGTTGAGAGTGAAGCTCTGAGTTCAGAGTTTGGAACGACGTGATCGACTGGTGATCTACTTGCTTACTGGAATGAATTCAGTTGTGTGTGTCCTGCAGTTGTTGGTGACAATCCGTTGTAGTTTCACATCTTGTTCTACTTTTAATCGTTGTTGTTTATGTAAATTATTAGCAACTGTTGGTCTTGTGTGCAGCTGTGTAAAGATGATTTACATTTTACATATTGGTGATGACGTACACAAAACTGGTTGTGGTTGTGGCAAGTTCATTATGTTGCGTACTGTAATTGAAATATTTTAAACTAGCTGGGATACTGCTGCCCTTCGGTCGAGCGGGTATCCAACTAGATCTGTACGAACATATAAAAGTGGCATCGCACAGCCCTTCAGCTATCATATCTTATGTTAAGTGGAGTCATATTAGCAGCTGCTGTAACTGCAACTTTAAAGGCCAAGCAGCCTAGGCGGGTCGGCCTAGGCCGGGCACTGCAGGCCGCCCCGACCCGACCTAGCCTCTGTAATGCAAACAAATTTGCATAATCAAATTACAATATGAAGTTTATTTCGCCAAAAACTTCATATTGTAATTTGATAGAATGATAGAAAAGAGTGATTGACATCGCACTAAGCTTGTTTTGTTCACTTGGGTCAACAGTCTTTGCGTGCCAGTTTTCACAGTCAATCGAAAGGGCACGGTGAAGTTTTATGTGGAGAAAAACCAAACGTCTCAGTTATGTATAAGATAGATGCTTCTTCTGTGGATCAGAGTGAAGAACCCACACTACAGGGACGTACAGTGGCAGTTATTTGTGAGAAAACTGTAGAACATAGCTGGTCAGGAGTCGGCACCAGAACTGTTGGGCACATTAACTCAATATAGCCTACCATGCACCTTCTCACAAGCACCCTCAACCTTCCCTCCCAGTCGACCTCTAGGGTCTAATACTAAGCAGAACCTGGGAGGAACAGCTAAAAAACATGAAGAACCCACACTAACTTTATAAGGTACTTGCTTAATTCTAGATTTGATGAGGCCTTTGGATAATCGCTGGTCCCTTCTCACTCACTCCTCTCCCTGTATGACCACTAGCAGGCCTGCAGCAGCCACACAGACGAGAGCAAGAGTAAGCCCAGCCATGCACCCCGAGGTATTTTTTATGCCAGTCACAATCGTCCCCATTTCCTGGCTTGGAGAGTTAACTCAGAATATGCTCGATTGCATACACTGAGGTTAGGCGTTCATGCTTACAGCTAAAAGAAGAGGTCAAAGTAATTTGACAAAAAGCCCATTCCCCGGTTAGGGGTCACCCCAGGGGGTCGAAATTTGTACAATTGAATTCCTGGGGTAGGGGTTCCTATTAGTGTTCCATAGTAACTAGTCCTAGGATGCACCGTTTGGCCACAGTGCACGCGTGTGACAACCAACCAACGACGTCACGACACAGCCTATCTCAATAAGCGCCTCTTTTACTAAAGTAAAGTGAGGCGCTTAACAAGACCACTCACGAGAGTGCAACAAACTCTCTAAGCCCAAAATGTGATCCCGGAATTGAATCCGGACACGGGTGTCTGCTGATTGGTCCCACAGTGTTATGGATTCATTCTCTTGTTCCTCACTCACTCAGCGGAACGCTTGACCGGCCACGGGTCGTATCGCCCTCCAACACTTGCGGTCATGTGCGATCCTCCAGGCGTCGTTGGCGTTGAGCCCAGTGTCGTCCTCGATCTGCTGCACCCACGTTCGGCAGGGTCGTCCACGCTGGCGCTTCCACTCCGGCCTAATGTCCGGTTTACCCCCTGCACCATTGCCCAGGCGTCGTGCGGAGTGGGCTGGTGTCGCTTCCGGTAGTCACCGCACGTAACCAAAAATGGAGAGTCGCCTCCGACAAATCCGGATTGCTAAGCCTGCTTCGCCAGTTTGGCTAGTGACTGAGGCGTTCGTGACAAAATGGAACCAACGGATTCCTAAGATCCGTCGTTGGCAGTTTATGTGGAACGCTTCTAATCGCCGTCCATCAGCCTTCATGAAAGTCCATGTCTCATGCAGAGCCATATAGCAGTACGGAGATGACGTCGGCTTGAGTCATTTCGCCAACTATCGTAAGAAATCAGCCGGTGATTGTATATGATAAATGCTAATAGATCTCCAGCATAGATGTTAACAAGAAGCTCAGCTATCGCTGACAAACCGCGCGATGCTGGTTTGTAAAGTTGTTGAGGTATGGCAGGACTTTTTGTCAGAATATATAGACAAGAAGTTCACGTACATATGCTACAGACGGTTAATTAGACATGAATGAAACTATTATGGCAGCAAAAATTGTGTAATTTACAACAATTAAAAAATCGCCGTTTTCACGTACCACAGCCCACATTTTTATTTCCCCTGGAGACGCCCCTGCGACGATCACGCAATATGTTGCATGGATGGAAAGACAATTCAATGCTTGCCAAACGCCTCTCAGCATGTACCTATCTACAATAGTTTCCGAGTTATACGATGCGTAAGTCCAAAAATCGCCATTTTTACCACATTTTTGTTTCCCCTGGGTACGCCCCTGGGACAATCACGCTAAATGTTGTATGGATGGAAAGAGAATTTGATGCTTACAAATTGTCTCGCTGCATGTACCCATCTAAGTATAACCGTTTCTGAGATACAGCGAGATATTTGTGAAAAAATCGGCATTTTATCATACCCCTTGCATTCGACGCCCCCGTTAGGGGGTTCCCGTCGGAATATCGGCACCCCCTTTGGTGGTATGGAAAAACTAGAATGGTGTCGCTACCCGATGGTGAAAAAATTTCGAAGATATCTTTATTCGTTTTGGCGCAACTCACGAACGTGACGGACGCACAGACGGACGGACGGACACCGGGTGACAGCACATACCGCGCTTATGCATATGCATCGCGCGGTAAAAACGTTTTTTTATGTTTTTTAAGACTGTATAAAAACATGTTTTAATGTTTTTTTATTGATGTATGTTTTTTTATTTTTAAAAACATGCAAAATTAAAAGGAATCGAGTGGAACTCTGACACTGACTCAGACTGTGAGTGAAACATTTTAGCAGTTTTTTGTAGGATTTCTGCATATAAACAACTCTGTTAACACTCTGTAGCAACTGAACTGAAGACTATTAATAACAGTAACGTAACAGTATTAACTATCAACTGGAGCATTGTTAACTAAGCAATATTACACAATTTACCGACAGCGATTGACGATGCTAATGTTTTTATTGTATGTTTTTTCATGTATTTTATTACACTTTAAAAACATGTTTTTTAATGTTTTTTTATTTGTTAATCAATGTTTTTATCATCTATGAATTCTCCAGATCAACGAACACCAAAAGTTAATCACTTCTAACCCATTGTCCATGCCTACCATGTTTGGCTTAGTAACAAAAGAAAAATGTAACAGTTTCAGTTTTACTGCAGTTGTAACCACAAATGTTAAGTTGTTGTATTACCAAAGCTTTTGAGCAAAAGCCTACAACAACAGTTCTTATCGCGCGTTAGCACATCAATGGTGTGTGTGTGTGCGCGCAGCTGACGCGCGATATTGATATAGGAATTCTGTCCGTCCATCCGTCTGTCCGTCACGTTCTGGTATTGTATTAAAATGGCTTCGTCACAATTTCTTCACAACACGATAGCTCAGCCATTCTAGTTTTATGAGTATCCAACATCTTAGCGAAATTCTGATGGCGTTATACCCGCTGCGGTGGCGCTGAATAAGATAGGGTATAAAAATTTCGCAAACGATACAAGATGGATCGCTAATAGGAACTCGTATGCACTCTGTTATATGGTTCTATTTCCAATGACCTTGAGTGACCTGTAACCCAGATTTTAAGGTCACGGACTTACTATATGTCCTCGACGAATTGTGTGCGCGCTGACGCGCGCTATCTGTTTGCGATAGCTAAGTTTCTTGTCAGTTTCCTTTCGTGCATTAGACTAACTGGTAGCCGTCAGTTTTTTTAGCACACGTTAAATGTAACCTGTTGTATCATATCCATATCAGATTCTGTTTTATGTGCATTGCAATGTCGCAGTGATGGGACAAGCAGTAAGTGCCAAGCCTGAGACAGTAACCTTCAAGACCAAAACTCTAACAGCAATGTCTCACAGTAATGCAGTGTCTCGACTTGCCATCCCTGCAATGTCGTCAACCGTATACGAGAACCAGCCATTGTTAGTATAGTATTAGCCGATCGGACAGCGTAGAAAAGACAGAAAAACAGTCCATTCGTATCGGACGCTCGCCTACAGCGAGATTGTTGACGTTACGAGTTTTGCGTTGCACAGCAGAGAAGCGCAAGTAACGCTGACGTCACACAGACATGATGATGATGATGCTGATGATAGCGAGGGCGGGCTGGCTGTGTGACTGAGTGTGGGAAGAAGGACAAGAGTCTGGTTTGTCTCTTTAGAGACTGATTGACAAGTCTGAAGTCTGTCGTCGTTGGCAAGCGACTGAGTGTAATAGTGCGGTCTGTTCGGCGTGTATAGTTTGGACGTAACAGCGGCGGCGTTCGTCATCACAGTGAGATCGTCCGTCTCACATTGCTATCGGAAGACTCTGCGTTACACAGCACGCTGGGTCGGAGATGAGTGATGTCAGCGACATACAGCGACAGCATCAGCAGCACTAGCAGCAGTTGATGATGTGCAATGACAGCGTGAGAACGTCTACAATGTCTTTGTTGGCCCACCGCCCATACATCGCGATGTTTAGCATTCGACGCCCCCGTTAAGGGGGACCCCGTCGGAATTTCGCCATAACAATTCGTATGCAAAACCTAGATTGACGGGACTACCAGAAGATGAAAAAGTTTGAGGATATGTTTAGCGGTTTCGATGAAATAAAAGCGACGAACAGACCAGCCAGTCACGTCGTCATCGCTTAGCCCGCGCCTATGCAATGCGTCGATACTTCAACTAGAAGCCTGCGCCTGCTGTTCTACTTTTGATTTATACTACAACAGACAATTATTAATAACAACAGGTTACGACGGTCGCACTCTGTTGATCACACGACGTGGTCTAACGCCAAAGTCGAAGAGAAGGTCGATTTATTTTAACAGATTTTTCAACATTTGAAACTAGAGTCTCTCCTAGGGAGGGGAAAGGGCACCTGGGGAGGATCTGAATCCGGTAACAGAATGCCGGATTTCAATTTCCTAACAGTGTTCCACAGCAACTATGGGTCTGTCTTGCTCAGTTTTCAAACTATGACCGTGGAACGTACAAAGACGGACGACGGACGAACGGACAGACCGACGTCAGCAAGCAACACATATCTGGCCGTTAAGCAGAGGCGGTTTCAAGGGGGAGGGAACGCCCCCAGTAAAATTTCTGGCCCCCCTATGCCCCCAACAAAAAAGTTCAAGATAAGGCCGTCACTTGCCAACATTTTCTGCTAAAGTTATAAAACTTCGTATTGGGAAGCAACGTTTTCATGTTTTGTGACATTCTAATGATCTACATTACATCTTAACTAATGAATTTGCTTGTGTTTATGTGTTTAT
>Ga0209149_1002561_pt1 | contig 10281 bp, 8 predicted proteins | sample WorMetTyACAVOLI2_FD_187423 | JGI IMG/M metagenome (GOLD analysis project Ga0209149, IMG submission 187423) | Marine gutless worms symbiont microbial communities from Max Planck institute for Marine Microbiology, Germany - Olavius algarvensis... ... | reverse complement strand
GAGCAGTTTATTAATGTTCCCTCTAACTCCAGACCAACATCACTGATTAGACGTGGCCACGGAGGATGAGGGATGATGCAGTTTTAGGTCGTGCACTCCCTCTAGATCGAGGGCTAGGACCCAACCAACAGTGTCATAGCACTGAAGGACAATGGCTAGTTAACCAGGCTCTGATCCCACGAGACCCAAATCACCGTGTTACAATAACACACTCAGGCAACCGCACTTAACTGAAGAAATTCATCTTAACAACAATGCATATGAGCAAATGACAGATCCTCCTAACTAGCACACAGAAAACAAAACAAAACATACTACAAATGTTATGAATACGATCATGCTGTAAGTAAAGCACTCAACTGAAGAAAAACTATACAGCAAACAGTAAACATTAACTATTAACATAAACATTAACGTAAACATTAACATAAACTATACAGATCAGTAAACATTAACAACAATGCATTATGAGCACTGGATAGTACATAGAAACATATCTAATTTGCAATTTTGCTATGTTTCACAGTATTTGAATTGAAACATAAAAACCACGTTTTCCATCCAATGTTCACAAAAATACCATTGTTTTCTAACATTACATTATTTCTGGGAAAGTTAATGAATTTGAACGAAAATTTCAGACTTTACAGCAGACAGAATGCTGATTCCAGATGTATAAATATAATACGTAACTTGCAACAGTGGAATTTACCACTGAAGATCAGGATTTTGTTAAATGATCGTGAGTGAATAAAAAGTATGAAGCAAAATGCTTGACTAAGGTATTTCGTGACAGAGGATGGCATTTTGGTAGGCTAAATATACTGATAGCAGAAAATGACAGCAGTTGCGGCATTAACCCACGTCCACACACTGGTCGACCACACACTGCCCGCATAACTGTAAATATCAACAAAGTTAAATATCTCACTAATTTTACTGAAGGCGTTGTGCACCGACTAAGACTCCATCCACTGTCATGAAACATATCGTGGAAGTGCTTTACTTCATATTTTTCACTGACAACCATTTGATGAAATATTTATCTCCAATAGTAAATTCCATCGTTGAAACAGCACTTTTAGTGATGTGCAGAATCAACATTTCTCAGATGTGTTGTCTGAAATTATCGTTCAGATTCTTTAATTTTTCTTGGAGTTACGTAAGAAAACAAAAGCAGACTTTTTCTGTGAACAGACTGTATGTTATCACTATGTACCAGTCCTTATTAAAACAATGCCATTTTCTTCGATTTTGCAAGATCTGACATCAACAATGGGAGCCATAAATTCTGGGAGTCAGAAGTGCAAACAACAACGCTAAATGTAACGTGTCATGTACACATATCACATGTTATGTGATGAAAATCCACTCAGCAGTTTCTGTGACTACATAAAGATGGTACTTAATTCACCAAAAACCAATCCATAAGATTACTCATATTAGGAGTATGCTGCAAGAATGCACAAAAGACGACACTTCCATTCAGAACTGCAAGATCTCAAAGAAGCAATGACTAACAAATGGAACGTTATTGATGACACTGTTTAAAATTTCATAGTACACTAAAAACAACACATAACACCTATTTTGCGGCCCTTTCCACAACAATCTGGGTGAGCCAGTACCAGAAATCAATCAGACTCACAAACTCCCACTATCTCCCTCATTAGCCTTCTCCACCTATGGCAAACAAATGCATTTTCCTTATTTATCTTACAAACTTTTTACATCTACCTCAACTACTTCCTTCCATGTTCTCTTTAATCTAACTCTCGTGGCCTACGCCTTCAACCCATATAATCCATACATTTCTTTATGTACACCAGTATGGTGAAAGGAATGGCTGAATGCAAATGTAACACAGATGGTAAAACAGCAAAATTTCTGCCAAACTCATTGTGCCAAACTACAACTCTTCACACCACAGTGACATTATGCTACAGAATGCCAGAGTATATCTACCACTGTAAAATTGAGTCTGTGACATTTATTTTTAACACTCAACTGCACAGGTGTGGTACAAGAAAAAAACAATGATGTTTCAATGACTGAAAGGAACGATTTATAGATGATAAATAAAATATAAATAATAAGAAATAAGTAAGAAGCTTCAAGTAAAGAAGTATGTGATCAATATCTGGGATAGTTCAAAGCAAGCCAACGCCAGAAATTATACAGCAGTTAGCTAAGCGTGGCATTTCTGTGTTTTAAAGCAGTACATTAATTGAAATGCTGTTGCAAATTTGCATAAAACTGTTCATCACATCATGGTCGACACGCTAGTAAAAAACACACGATAACTGCAGCGCGAACTGACAGACACTATTAACAGGGAACTCTCAACAGCAGCTAAATAACGCTCATAAAATGCATCTCAATTTAAAACAAATTCTTCATATCACATTATTTTAACTGTAATTACAAGCAATCTGCTTTATAAATGTGCGACTGCAAGTTCACAGTAAATGTTATATCAAATCATGATATTTCAAACACAACATAACACATCAATACGGGGTATATACTGAAATGTATGGTATGGTATAATAGGGTTTAACGTCCCACTCGACAAATTATAGGTCATTTTGGAAACTATTCTACGGGTCAGATGACCCAACCAACAGCGTCATAGTATGCAATGTAAATGACAACATTGTGATCAAAGTGACTCATGGCAGCTGTAGTAGGTTAATGATTTGGTTCTTCCCACTGATATGTACAGCAATACACCAAATAACACCAGCACTAACGACACCAGTTTATTGTGCTGCTTAGTGCCATTTGCCGTATATAAATATTTATATTGTTTTAGATCCAAGGCACATCTTAGGATTGCTACGGTGGTCGTAGCTTGCCTTTGGAGGCAAAACATAGCAGCACAGAGGACTTCTGATAGACAGATGCAAGTGGCAATACATAATACACATGTGCAAGCACAACTGAACTTGGCAATACACAACTGACAACAAAACCACAAGAAGCAAATACAGACAATCCAGAAAGCAACAAGATAATTGTAAGGACCATGATTGTCTGTTCTGTGTCTGGATAGCCGGTGGTGACTGTTGCAGTAACTTAAAGCAAATTATGCATATGGGTAGCTGCCATGCCAAACCTATCTGCTCTTACACATTTGATCAGATAAGAAAAAATTTCGTGCCAAACTGTTCTATCATAAATGGGTGCACGAACAACCCTCACCGATTTTCCACATATACTTTTATTTGCCATTCAAGCAACATTAAGTTGGTAAACAGGCCAAAAATGACAGTTTTTCTTATATTTTACAGGAACCTGCAGAGTTGGGGGGGAAATTGTATATTCTGCACAACTACGTCATAATATAGTAGCAATAAATACCCCAAGTTTCATCGAAATTGGACAAAAGTTGCATTTCTTACAAAAGTCGTGTTTAAAGTCACAGAACAGACAATAACGGTCCTATGCAGTAACCAATAACATGCATCTCACTACAGCAGTTTCACCAGATGCATGTTTTCTATGATATTATATGATGACGGATGACATTCTCTACACCTTGTCTTATAAAAGTATGCCCCTTGATGTTTGATAATAACTGGTAACTGTGAACAGATTTTCAAAATTCTTTCACCAACTGATACATAGGAAAATTCTCAGTGAATACTGTATACATCACAAATATTTCCACCTCACCTGCAGTATGTTGCTACACTAGCTTGTGAAATTTGAAAATCAAAAAATGTTACCAAATTTTCATGCTGAACATAACAATTAATATGTTTGACTAAAATTTAATGCGAGATCTTATGTAACCTACCACAAAAATTGTACAGAAAGAATGAAAACAGTGCGAAGATAACCATGGTGAAAAAATCACCATGATGCAGTTAGTCACTGTCAGCAGTCTTGAGACAGTCTGTCTAACTGTTAAATCAAGTCCTCAAAGTGTCATCAGGAACATGTCAACAGTTTGTTGATGATGCCGTCAAAATCAGTAACATTTTTGAATTTTCAACTTTCACAAGGTAGTGTAGCAACTGCAACATATTGCAGGTGTGGAGGAAATAATAATATAATATATAATAATATCCAAGACAATGTTTATGGTGCTGTCATCATGGCAGAGCCATTGCGAGAGTTCACCCGGTTCACTAGATGAATGTAGAACAGCACAAAGCGGCCGCCGACCCAAGACCAAGCCAGACGACTTAGGCTGTGAGTCCGCCTGTACAGGCTGCCAGAATCTACACCCACCATCGCCATTTATTATTATTACTCAGCCCAAAAGCTGATACTCATTTTACCGTCCCACAGAGGGTAGAAGGCTGAGTCGACCTAGCTGGCTGGTTACATACCGAGATGGTTTACCCGCCCTCAGACGGTCACCCATCCTAGTACTAACCGGGTCTGACGTAGCGCAACTACGTTGATCGAGGCCAACGCGTTACCATTAAGCCAAACCGCCAACAAAAATCTCTGTGGTGTATACATAAAGAATTTTCCTACAAATCAATTGGTGAAAGACTTTTGAAAATCGGTCCACATATGCCAAAGTTATATCAAACATCAAGGCGAAGGCTATAGTAGTTTGAGACGCAGTGTTTATCAAACCCGAATCTCTCCACTTCCCTCCGTGATCACTCCCTTAGCCCTTATACACACCTCTCTCTCTCAAGCGGGTTCTATCTCTGGAATATCTCCCTGGCAGAGTGTTTGGGTAGTATCTGAGCGTGCAATGCCGCAACAGAATCAGTTATACCAACATCTTAATAGTGTTCCACAGTGAATGCAACCTAAAGGCACCGTAACAGCTACTGCTGTGCACCTTGTTGACGAGCACCATGAATCTTAGACACCAACTGAAACGTGAGCGCTGCAATAAACATACAACAATCACAGCAACATTGATGACCACAGCTTTATAATTGGTGCTTTTATCTGAAATTCTAAAACCCTTATTTCCACAGGCACCATTCCAGGGTGTTCCCTCTTTTTCAACAATGAAGTTCAATCCTTTTCCTGGGACCAAAAATTACGTAATTTCATAACGTATTGGCACTGAATCAGTGACAGCCGCCGACTGTCTGCAACTGTCAGCGACAAACAATCAGCGGCTTGCTGGAAGTTGTTGCAATTTGTCCGTGGATGCCGGCAATTCAATGCATAGTGAATCACTCGCTTTACATTAAGGTTACAAATTTGTGCAAATAGTTTTAAAAACTCCGTGACTTATTCCATGACTTTCCATGACCGGGGGACACCCTGCGTTCACGCCTTGCTTTGTGCCTTCAATGGAGAACGGACATATTTCTTCTGACCATCATCCACTTTATAAACCATGTGCCATTTTAGGACTGACACATAGCACATTAAACAAGAATTTTGCACGGCAAATAGAGGATGACCCGCCTCTTGACTTTGGCATCATTAACACAATGGGCGACAACTGTGAGCAATGAGCATCATACTCCATTTACAACAGTCAACCACGCTGGTGACAGTACGGACGTATTCAGTTTACAACAGTTGTGGTCTGGTGCAAAGTAGAACAAGAAACTGTATTAGTTGGTTGGTTGCGTGGTACAGTTGGTAGAACGTCGGTCTTTGACCGGCGAACTTTCCCTGTCCTGCCCTCGACCTGCAGCTGATGGGTGACCACTTATGTGGGTAAACTGTCCGCTGTAGGTCAGCCAACCAGGCCGACTCAGCCTTTCATCCTTTCGGGGTAGACAAATGAGTAGTAGGCTGCAATCAGATATGCGCAACCTCAGTCTGGGGAGGCGCCATCTGGTGAACGCTTACGAGGTACAGGCAGGCATTGGTGTAATTGCAAGTAACACTGTGTAATCCATGCCTGATCGCCTTCAGTATGAGGTACTACGAAAAGTGTGCTGTATAAATACACTTACTTTTACTTACCTTTACCTAGTATTTGCAAATATTTTCCATATCAAACCCAAATATTTCTCCAGGGAGGATCTGAATGCAGCAACAGAATCAATGATGCCAACTTCTTAACAGTGTTCCACAGTAAATATGGGTCTATCTTGCTTAGTTTTCAAGATAATTACACGGGACGAACAATGGACGGACAGATGATGGACCAATGATGACAACCATCACATATCTGGCCGTTAAGGTGGGCCAGCAACAATGCTTCACAACAACAAGAAATAGTAATAATCAGGGTTTATTTTAGGCCTCTGAAAAAAGGTGTAGTGCTATCCCTTGCCACTGTAAAAAAGGGGTACAGCTACCCCTTGAACACATAAAAAAAGGGGAAGCTACTCCTTGAACGTGTAATCAATCACTACTAAAACCAAGTGGTTTGTCTAGCATATGATGTTCGACATTCACTCAAACACCTGAGCGATCTAAGGAGATTGATCCACCACTATCCGTTTGCATTATTAATGCTAATGCATCGAACCAACAATGACGATTGGTGAATTTAGCGTGGCATAATGCGTCCAATTGTTAGCCATTTCTCACGAAAATAAACCATTATTCACCCAAAACTACTAATTTACTATGCATATGTAGTAATGTAGAATGTGTAACGCTATCGTAGTGTTGCCATTTAAAAGCCGTAGGCCTACCCGTCGCCATTATTTTTTACGCATAAATTTCCAACCGTTTTCATTTTTTACGCATACTACGCGTGCTAAAATAAACCATAATAATAATAGTAATAATAATAAAATGCATAGTTAGTTACTCATTGTTCTGCTGACACCCTGTAGCATGGTTGACTCAGTTTTGATGTAGCTTAAACTTAATATCTGCACTACATTTTATACTAAACTATTTAATATCTCACAATTTAGCACATAATGCATTCTAATCAAGCTCGAGTTTTAATTTTTGTGAAGGAAGTCATACATTGTTAACCCTCATCAATGTTCCTTAACTTAATACATCATTAAGATAGCACATAACGAGCCAACCTAATGTATGTAACACGAATACATGTAATTTTGACCACATGTAAACCAGTTATGTGTTACCTTTCCAGCTGGAAATGTCCAATTGATTGTTGGAAGAAGCAGCTACAGGTTGACCTTGATACGTTGGCTCATCAACAGTATCGTGATATACCTGAAGGTATGGATGAGCAAGCATCTGCTCAGCAGTCAGACGCTTGCTGGGATCCAACTCGATCAGTTTCTCTAGGAGATCGACGGCTAACATATACACACACAGCACACTATGCGTGTAACTTCTAATATTACATTCGTTCAAATATTGGCTTTTCAGCTGACGGTTTCAGCGCCATCAACAGGGGCATCCATCCCAAGGGCAGACAATGCATGCTGCGTTGAGAATTTGTTTAAGAACAGAATGAAAATATTACAGAATTTCCTACAGACAACAGCTGCCTGTTATCAGATTTGGCATGAAACCCTAGGTTTTTGTGTAGAGATTTGTGTATAAAATCCTCCAAAATTGTTTGCAGCTGCAGCTTTGCCCTGAGCCCGCTAGGGAGCTTACTATGCTCCACGGGCCTTCCAGTTGGCCAGGGAGGGTAAGAATTGCTAAAGCTCACGTGGGGTGGCACAGTATGGCAGCACAAAGAACAACTGGCCTGTAGAAAAAGTAAAGACTTTATTATGAGATGATGAAAGAGAGGACTGGCAGTTAGCCAGAGAATTTGTCAAAGTACTGCAGAGCAGCAACGTTCCATTTAGTGATTCTGTGTCACTAAACAGTCCTAATGTTTTGTTGTTCTTTAAACCGTCAGCATCAACATCACTTATCTGTTGTTCATCAGACATCATTTCCATTATATGTTCACATTTTGTACCTGCTACCTTTATTCGCTGTGAAATCTGACCGATGATTGTGCAATAAGTTGACTAGGCTGACCTAATCTGACACAGGGAGAGGGAAGGAAATGAAGGGAGTGAAATTACGATAAAAGTTTGCTTCACTGGCTTTAGAAGAGATACCTGCACCTTGTCACCAACCAAAAGAATGAAACTAGAGAGTGACACATCGACAATAGCTACATGCATTGCAACTGGACCTAACTAATACAGTACACAGCTGTCTTCATACTACCGCAACGTCCTATCATTAACGTTCAAAATTCCCCTAGAAACTGCAGTCTACAAGCCACCACAGTCTGTGCAGTGCCATATCACACAAAAATATACCACCAACTACATATTCTGCAACCACTCTGCTCACAAAAGATGACCACGTAATATCTACTATCTTTAACCAAGAACGCCGACAATATGCACTATATCGTACAATTTGTGGTGACATAGCACACAAAACAGACAAATAAAACGCATTATTAATACTCACCGAGTGGATTGAAGTCATGAAGTGGCCTGAGATCAGAGAGTTTTGACTTCAACTCCTGCCGTGGCCAGACTCCCAACGATAGCACAAACTGCATGCCCTGGTAACGCAACCAGACAAAAAGATACAGCTGCAATGTGCATAGCAAGAATACAGACACTGTGATAAAAAGCTTGCCCGCAACCGTGTTTCCCAGTTCTACTTTCGAGTCACACCACAGGTGCTGTCATCACAGTATGATCGTCTCCACTAGTTGATAACACTGCTCGCTGGAGTTCGTTTACAGTACTTGACCGAATGACTGAGATATGTCCACGGGACAGACAACGGATGATGGACAGACCCACGTCAGCAACCAATGCATATCTGGCCTTTGTGGCAGGCCATCATGATGCAGACAGCTGCAAAGCACTGTGCAAAATATATTGATACAGAGACCATAAACTACAAAAACACTGTGTAGAATTATAAACCACTGCACAAAGTACACATACACGGATATGTGCACGGGACAAGAAGAAAAGGAAGGTACAAGAAAAGATGGATGGACATGGTGAAGAACAACTGTAAACAATGTGATCTCGACATTCATCAAGCAACAGAGACGACTCAACATCGTTCAGCATGGAGAAGTCTGGCGAACCTGCCTATGTGCGCATCTGCGGCGCCACGGCAATGAGTCAAGTAAGTCACACATACACGCACTTCGTGTGACACAGTGGATGTATTCTGTCCTTATGGGTTGTGTCACGGGCTTGACTAACAGTGTCAAAGTACTGAAAGTCATACTACAATAAAATTACTGCTAGTCTAAGGTAACATTTTGCACGGATAAAAACTTAGTGCACCAAAGCTCATCAGAGATAAATGAATTCATTAGCAGCACTGTGTCTCAAAAAGACTTCCCTTTCATCTTTTAATAAGGCCATCAAAAATAAACCAATTTCAATAATTACCCCTGCCAAGGAGGTTATGTGATTGGTGTTGCCTGTCTGTCATTCATTCATTCATTCTAGGAGCAGAACTACTGAAAAAGTAATCAGTCCACTTCACTGAAACTTAGTGTTATTATTGGGCATACTAATTTTGGTGGCGATCCAGTCCCGGATACGGATTCCCCCGATTAGTTTTCCAATTTCCTTCACCACAGCGAAATGTGTGATTTTAGGAGATTTATTTGCATTTGTCAAACAGTCACGAGCCAATTTTTCCGATATTTGGCAAAATAACTGACGCCGACAAAGAATGAATACACTACGGGTCATAGACCCTACGGGTACACTTTAGCAGCAGTCCGGCAGACATCTCGATCCAGATGCAGAAATCCGAATTCTATCTATCTATCCATCTATCTAAAAAGTCGAGATTAGGGCGATGTAAGTGCCGAGACACAACAAGGGTGCCTAACAATGTGAATTAAAAGCATGATTGTACAAAAAATGTCTTATCCCCGAATCACTTGTGGTTGAGATTTTGGCATTGGTGGGGGTTTGTGCTCTCTAAGCTCTGGTGGAAGTTTTTGTTATGCAACATCATCAAGATATAAATATATAAATATATTGCCTATATATACACGGTGAGGCATAATTGCCACGGTGAGGCATAATTGTCGGACCCCCTAGCTTTAACTGCCGTAACTGAGTCAATATACATGTACAGTTTATTTGCATAAAAATATCAGACAACATAGCTGAGGGAATGCTGAATCTGTAAGCCTAAAAATATTTTTCATTTCATTAAATATTCTATACTACCAGCAGTTTAAAGAGGACGTCAGTAAGTGTTATTACAGTAATGCAGTTTACCGTTGAAGATAAACATGTCATTAAATAGTTGTGACTGAGTAAAAATTAAGCACATAAATGCTTGCTCAAAATATTTTTTGACAGAATTAAGATGAAGTCTCACTGGGTTATTGACACTGACCGAAAAATCAGTGTGAGGTCTTTAACTTTAGTCGTCTTTGCAGCTGTGTGGGCAGTTTGT
>Ga0209149_1002560_pt1 | contig 10281 bp, 4 predicted proteins | sample WorMetTyACAVOLI2_FD_187423 | JGI IMG/M metagenome (GOLD analysis project Ga0209149, IMG submission 187423) | Marine gutless worms symbiont microbial communities from Max Planck institute for Marine Microbiology, Germany - Olavius algarvensis... ... | reverse complement strand
TGCACGCGCGTGACAACCAACCAACCAACGACCAACGACGTCACAACACAGCCTATCTCAATAAGCGCCTCTTTTACTAAAGTAAAGTGAGGCGCTTAGAAATTAACAAGGTGTCTATCAAATCGCTAGCTTACAATGGACGTGCTCTCTGAAACAACAAACAACTACACATAAAACATTATATAAAATTGTTGGTTAAAATAAGGTCCTAGTAATTTAGAACTTACTATTACAGGACAAAAACTGATCGAATGGCTCCAAAACTTTACATGTCATTACTTTTACGTTTTTTACGTTTTTTAACGGTTTTCGAAATCAAAAAACGTGACTTTTTACATGTTTTTGCTTTGTTGCACACGTTTTCTCGAACAATGGCCATCGCTGACAATAGTTAATACTGGAAGTTGTTCGGGCATATGATCGAAAATCTTCACTACTTCTACTCTGTTTGAAAATTTACAGTAGTGTGCCTAACCACATTTTAAACCCCATACTAAGTTTGGTAAAGATCGAGTTAAAAATGCTGTTTTCTGACGCGAAATACTGAGTAACGTCAAAAACCGGAAATTCGACTGCCGCGCACGCGCAGTGATGGCATCCCCGTTTTATGTCGCAAACGAACTTGGTTTGTAAATTTGGTAAGTTATCCATGTTTCAAATTTGGCGAAAATCGGATGAAAATGTCCGCGCTAGTTTAGACCATAGATGTAAAACGTTTTTAAAGTTTTTTTTATTCTTGTCACGTTTTTCTCGTTTTTAATGTTTCTTCGACGTTTTTTATAATAAAAAACGTCAGCAAAAAATTCAACGAGAAACCATTTTGAATGAATGATACGGTGCATCGTTTGCTGAATGCCTTTCTGCTTTCCACTTACATTTTAAGTAAGCGGCGGTGTTGATTGTGGGAGAAGACGACGAAACGCTTATGACAAGAAACCTCGACGTTACGCCAAAGACAACAGAACAGCGCATTTAACTGCACGCAGTGATAAATCTGTAGCCTACGTAACTAACAATAAAAGACTCTACGTTTTGTACTGTTGAAGCTAACTACTGACAGACACGAAGCATCGCGCGGCCTCTTTGCGACAGCAGAGCTATTTGTCTCTTATGTTTTATGTGTCTGTGTGTTTGTGGATATGGACTGTTCTGAGCATTCTGACCTGAAACAAACAAAGCAGCAGTAGTAGACAATTAATAACGATGTATGTCCGGAATTCTTTCACTTATCAATGCACGCGGCGCAGTGGCCATGACCCCAGCAATAACGAAACCCAATAAGATCTTGGCAAACTTAGCTTAACCGAAGCTTATCTGACGCAGCAGACAATGACGAATTGGTTGTTGTAGTCCTCAGTGATAATCGGCAGCTTATACAGCTCGCTGAGTACCACATTTACCGACCGGATCAGTACTCGCTAACGTCCATATACGTCGTTCCCGAGCCGTATCCCTAAATTAAATACTAGCTGGACACGTACACTGCGTACATATGACTGTTAATCGTGGACAGAATGACGTTTGGCTCCCGAAGGGCCAAGTCGCAGCGACGTCGCCTACGTCAGTGATGAGTTCTTAGTCTGGCAAACATAGGAACGACCGCGGCCGATGTGACGTCATGGGGCTAGCTATGATCCGTGAAATGCAACGTAACGGATACCTGGTCGACTGTCAACTCGTCACTGCCTCCGGTCGATTTCAACTAAGATCGCCAGAAGCGCGTTGCATTAAGCTGCGCTCCCGTAAGAGCGCTCCTTCGCACTCACGGGCTCGAATCCACTCTCATGCAACTCTGCGCCCACGGGAGCGCTCCCGTAGGAGCACTCCCGTGGGCGCAGCCCGCGTTGTGTGCCCGATTGATTGAATTTGGTGTTAATTTGTAATGTTGTCGATGGCTTACTTGACTCGTGGTCGTCGTCATCGCGTAGTGCGCCGGTTACAAAAATAAGAACATCGGTGCAGTACAAATGTCAAAATACGTAATAAGAAAACGAAAACTATAATCAACTAAAAGCAGAGATGAAAAGGCACGTCTTGACCTTGCGTTCGAAACTGTTTATCGTTGCTGTTCATGTGTCCTCGACCTTTGTCCTCCTGATTTCCACAATTTCATCTCATTTCCTTGACCTGCAGATCACTTGTGCCAATTGCGGCACAATGAGTTTATTTGTTTACAAAATATCATGTTCTCAGGATTGATAACAAACGGACGGACGGACAACCAGGTAGACAAGTAGCTCTGCTGTTGCAGAGAGGCTGCGCGATGCTTTGTGTTCGTCAGTAGTTAGCCTCAACAAAACTCGTGCGGAGTCTCTTACTATGTTACTTATGCTTCAGATGCCTCCGTCCAGTCTAGAGTGGCAGAGGCATAAAAACTCATTCCTCTCTGGTATTCACAAAACTCAATGGACACTCTAAAATTCCTGGTACAGATAACGGAGGAGGTAAATACGATTGCCCGCGATGTTTGTCTGTCTGTTTGTCTGTCTGTTAGCAAGATTGCTCGAAAACGCGTGCGTGGATTTGGATGACATTTTAGGCTACGTGTTGACATTTTGCGTGTTGACAGGTGTTTCGACATGGACGAACTGGTCAACTTTTGAGCCCGATCCGGATCATAGTCTGGATGCCGGAACCGGATTGCTTTCTCCGATATCGTGTGCATCGCAACGCGGAATTTTATTATGTCGGGAAAATCCCACGTACAGATAGTGGGCATGGTTATTCGCGGCTCGTCGCAGCAGCGACGCGTGGTTTTGAGGCGTCGAAACACCGTTGTCGGAGGTAAATGCGGTCTACCGAGTGCACTTCTAGTTTTTACTTCAGATAATCCTTGCTTCATTAGGGGTGTGCAATTTTTCATGACTCCTTCAAGTATACCACTCACGAGCAGATTTGTTCGCGCGTTGAGAAACGTTTACTTTTCAAACTGCTGTGTAAGCAGATGCATGTTTTAAACGCCTACCATATTACACTTTAATTTTACCACGTAATTTTAAACATTACTCATCAATCAAAAATTTCACCAATAAATTTAAAGTTTTCTTGCGATGTTTTAACACACTGTAGTCATATACTGTAACGATCAATATTGATTGCATGCTGCATTGTAATATGAATCTGTATTACGTGTGTTTGGGAGGCCGTTTTTATGTCTTCTTTTTTATTCTCTCTTGCTTTTAGTTTTTATTACCTCCGACAAAGGAGGAGGTACATGTTTAGGCCCGTTTTTGTCTGTCTGTCTGTCTACCTGTCTGTGAGCAAGATTACTCAAAAACGTATGCAAGTATTTGGATGAAATGTTGCGTGTCGACAGATGTCGGGACGTGGACGAACTGATTAACTTTTGAGCTCGATCCGGATTATACTCCGGATGCCGGAACCGGATTGCTTTCTCCGATGTCGTATAATCGTATAGGCTACGGAACTTTGCAGCCTTTCCTAGGCTGCCAGCGAGCTACGCTGCTACGCGGAGTTTTAGGCTACGTCTGGAAATCCCACGTATAAGTATTGGCGGCGCGCCGCTAGAGCGAGCCGTGGTTTTCAAATGATTTTATTCACTGAGCCGTCGGAAGACCTTTGTCGGAGGTAAATGCGCTCTACCGAGTGCCCTTCTAGTTTTGTGCTTGTTTGTATCTTCTCTCATTACTACAAAAGTTTTTCAGTCATTACAACAGGCAACCAGCTCGATGACACTAGGTTTTTCCGGTTTCCTGCCATGTTATCTTATTACTATTTTGTGTTATTATCATGTATTCAGTTTATGGCGAAATAACTATGATGATGATGATGATGATGATGATCCCTCGCTGTATTTCTGTATGCCAACTGACATCACAGTGACTTGTCATTTTGGACACTGTAGTCGTTCTAAGTCCGTGTATTACATTACATTGTTATGCGTGCGCCTGTATCATTTCTGCTTATTCAACTGAGGCCGAAACAATGCGACCGACACCAAAATCGTTGCACTGTGCATTTTTGCATTGGCGACGATACACCGAAGAATACTAAAGAATTGTTAGATGCTGCCATGCTAGACGACGCTCCAATCGTATCGCTTACCGTATTGCCCAGAGGAATTCCGAGTGAATCTTGTTGTTATGAATATTTCACTGCTGGCAAGGTGCTAAAAGCTGCCAAGCGTCGTGTCCGCCCGTTTCAAATCGTTCTTTGCGATGATGCCGACGTTTATTTGACGCCGACTTTTTTCTACTATCAGGCGTACAAACAACGTGTAGATTAGCCATAAATATTACTAGACTCGCACGCTTGCTTACGACAGCCGTAAGATCTAGAGTGTAGGACATTTCTCCCTGGACATTCCCCCTCGGACATATTCCCCCGGTCATTTCCCCCGCCCGGGTGATTTCCAGCGATCCGGACATTGCCTCCCTGGGCATGTTCCCCCGGACATTTCGCCCGTCCGGACAATTCCCCTCCCTTTTTACATGGTGTGGGACATTCCTCCATTGCCCCCAGACCCCACTGGTGACATCCGTCCCCATACCCTTGATTTCGGACCCTAAACAAAACTTTCTGACTCCGCTAGTGATTAACCATTTAACGGGCACATTAAAACTGCAGAGCAACGGACAATTACACAGCAATACGGTGATTGGTACACTGGCCGTTGGTGGGTACAGCGATGAGGGACGTGGGCGGGCTGCGGCCCGGCCGCCCAGTCCCCTCCTCTATGTACCAAATTTAACAGCCCACCCATTAACAGCCAGAGTACCAACTTCATATTATTTGATGCGACAACTTCAAACGGTTTAAACGATGCTGACATGATGCTGATGGGCGTACAGGCGAGTCTCGCGAGTGGTTTGTGTCCGAAACTGGTACTGACGATGCCAATTGTGGTACGACACATTATACAGCTTGTCGCCGCCTGGATCGCGCCGCCGTCTCCGCGAGTCCCGGCGACGTCCTCCGCCTCGACCCAGCCTCCGTACCCTACCGACTGCCGTGCTTCCTCTCTGACAGTGATCCCGACGAGAAGTTCACCCTCCGGTCGCTCACAGTCGTGGCTGCGGACAGCTCGGGTCGACCGGCGATAGGCTGCGATGCGACTACAAACAGGTGCGCGCTGGGTTTGGTCAACGCTACGATGATTGGCGTAGACCTCGAGGTCGACAAGTGTCACGTGACCATCTTCGACTCGCGCCTGTTCGACTCCACCGTTTACACGACGCGTACCTGCCGTTCACTGCGCATGCGCGTGACGCGGACCAACTGGACGTTTTCCGGCTACTTGCCGTGCAGTCGGGTTGCGCCACGTGGTAATGTCACTGAACCGTGTCGAGAGACGCTGAGCAACCGACTGTGGTGTGAATCCACCGACATCACGCTTGACCGAGTTAGGCTGGTTCTCGGTTCTTTCGTCATTAAAAGTCGGTACTCTACACACATTTACGTCGCCGAATCTCAATTCACCGGGGATCCTGACGTACCAGAAAATCAGTTTCTCGGAGGATTGCATATGACGTTTTCCGCCATCGGCGCCAACATTACCGTCGTTAATTGCGTCTTCAGTAACCAGGCAAGTACCAGCACTGCATGTGTGGAAAAACCTCTTTTTTAAATTTTAGACTTTTAGATTTTTCGCTTTCAAGTTTTATTGTACAAAGTTAAAATAGTTTTTAAACCTAGAAACGTATCAAACAGTAAGTAAGCGCTTATCAGTTTCTGTACGGTGCAGTCTGCCGTGATGAAATAAAGTATTGAAACTACAAAAAAATACAATAGAATCTAATATTCAAAAGTTTAGTTATTTTGAACCTGAAGTTTATTTACCAATAATTTAAAAAAAACTAAAAAAATTCGAGTTTTGACTTTGAAGTTATCTAGTTTAAAAAACCTAGCTAACTCTGGTTTCTTATAGCCATCCCTGCTAACCCTTTGTGGGCACATGAAAACCGCAGAGCAACGGACCATTACACAGCAATGCGGCCCCGCCCACTCCCTCCTCGCTGTACCAAATGTAATAGCCTGCCCATAAACGGCCAGTGTACCAACTTCACATCATTCGATGTGGCACTATAATTGCCTCTGAACTCTAAAGGGTTAAAGGATCCATGACTTCATATTTCCGTCGTCAGTAACTTAAAACCATCGAGGTAATAAAAAGAACTTAAAACTCCCACGTGGTACGAGTTAACCTGATACTATGATTGTTTATCTATGCTAACTTGGCTCTATAGAAATGGAAAAGCCAAATCGTAATTACATTTAACTCAGGGCGAAACTGACTAAAATTCCACGCTCAATTAATGATTCGCTCAAAAGTAAAATAATTATGTCTTTGTTTATTCGTAAAGTGTAGTTCTATAGCGGCTGTTAAGATTTAGCTTGTATTTGCAAAGAGGCCCATAATTATGTACATCATCATTCCAGCCAGTAACGCCCTTATCTACAGGACATCTGAGCTTGAACATGTTGAACATGTTGATACATGGCCCAAAGCCAATAACCATTGCACTAAATCGTCTAAATTATCTTCCTTAACGAGAACTGCAAACGCTCTGCCACCATGCCAAATGTGATGATGATGATGATGAGCTATGGGTATGGGCTTGCATGATACTTTTCTTAATTCGGCATGTTTGTGTAGTGTTCATGCCTTCTGCAGACTATGTTGTCAAAATTCGTATGGTGTAACAGAATATCCTTCCTAGTGGACCAGCGTAAGTTAATATTTTGGTACAGAATGCACTGTTCAAATAATCCAATACTGTATGCACTGTCGACTGCACCAGAACAGATTCATTGCTATAGGCTGTAAATATGGTATAGACTTGTTGACAAATAGTTGTGTATATGTTAAAGAAGCTGTGTGGCGAGTCTTTGCTGGAACTGTGACTTTGTAAGACTTTTTATCTCTATTTTTATGTATTTTATATGTATTGTGTGTATTTTATTGTCTGCTGCCAATGGCGTAATAAACGATGATGATGATGATAACTGCTGCGACAGGTTCATCCGACGCGAGAGCAGAGTATCATAAACTTGTACGAGGCGGCTTTATTCATGAAGGCTGCCATGGTTGGTCGAAGAAATTTCAGCACAACTGCTAGCGTACTCGTTGATCGATGCCACTTCGTCGGAAACGAGCGGGCAATAACGCTCGTCGGCCCCTTCCGCACTGCCGCCATTTACCACAGTAGTTTCGTAGCTAACCGCGCCATCCACGCTGGCGCCGGAATTTTGGTTCTGGTGCAAAACTCCAACGTGACCGTGGACAACTGTACGTTTGTCGACAACGCTGCTGGACAGTATCGAGACTACTACGCCGTCGGCGACAGCAAGGGCACGGTGAAATTCGTCGGCGATGAGGTCCACCTCAACACAGCCTGCTGCAAGGGCGTTGTGATGATGGTGGGCAAGGGCGGAGCGATGCGAATCCAGCGTGGAAAAGTCACGTTACTTCGGTCTGTCTTCGTCAACAACTCGGCCCGCCTTCTCGGCGGCTCCGTGTTCGTCGACATCGCGTGCAAGCTCCACGTCAGCGGCTCGCACTTCGAGAACAGCCCGGCGTCGAAGTCGACCCACGCCCTACAAGGCGACGTCATCTACTCAGACGGCAACCTCACCATCGACGACGTCAGAATGGTAGTCCGATCGGCATCCAACGGGCTGTCGGTGTTTCGGCACAGCGGCGACCACTGGTCTCTGACGATCACCAACGTCTGGGTTCAGTGCCCGATCGGCTACGATCTTCGTACCACCAACTCGTCGGCGTACGGCGTATCGGGTGACGGTCTGCGTCGGTCGTACAAGCTCGATCAGCTGTCGTACTACTGCGAGTCGTGCCCGCGGAACAAGTACAGCCTCGACTACGGCTACCTCAACTACACCATTACCTCCCACGATACCAACTACTTCGCGCTGCTCATTAACGGATCTACCCCGCGCATAGCATACACCGGTAAGTTCGTTCACCACAAGATCAGCTGTGCCGACTGTCCTCACGGCGGCCAGTGCGTCCACGGAATCACCCCGGTACACAACTTCTGGGGATACATCAGCAATATGTCCGTGGTACGCTTCCAGCACTGTCCGAAGGGCTACTGCCGCTCGACAGGGGACAATCTCAAAATTGACTCCTGTGCTGAGCGTCGCGAAGGCCGGCTGTGTGGTCGCTGCCAACCAGGATACTCAGAAGCCTGGTTTTCCACGCTGTGCGTTCCTAACGCTGTCTGTGGTCCCATCTGGTTGTTCGTGCTGACCACTGCGTTGGGCGTATTGTACGCCCTTTTCCTGATGTTCCAAGCAGATTTAAAGAAATTCATCTTCACCGGTTCGCTGTGTCGGGGATGGTTGTCGTCGAAAGATGCGCAGTCGACGATTCCGTTTGATCACCAGAACAACGTTCCCTCTTCGTCGATGATGACGTTTTGGCGTCGCCAAGGCCAACGTCCACAGCGCATCGAGCTCACCAAGTTCGACGACTACAACGCAACGACGACTGTCTACTCGCACTTCGACCACGCCAACGCTGCGGCTACTGACGACGACGAGCCAGCCAACAACGGGCTGCTACTACTTCCGTTGACGTCGTCGAACCCACGTGACTTCCGCCGACACGCGTCCGACAAGATGGGGCAGAAGCTGGACGCAGCCGCGACTACCACAAAGTCCACCGATCGTGAACCGCAGGTCGAAGTGTCGATAGCCGTCGACTACGGCTGTATCACGATTCTGGTCTACTATCTGCAGGACTCTCAGCTGCTCAACGTCAAGACCGTCTACACAGTTTGGGAATCTTCTTCGAGCCACGATCCATGGGCGCTGAAAGTCCTGGAAGTCCTCGAGGGATGCTAGACGTAAAGACCGTCTACACTGTCCCCAACACGCAGCTGCAATTTATTGCCAGGTCCGTCATCGCTGTCCTGTTCCGCTTCGAACTCGACGTGTTCGAACTGCTGCATGAGTCGTGCGCGATGCCAGACATGACGCCGGTGCCGAAGCTGGCATCGCAGGCGCTACTCGTGCCGTTTGTCATGGTCGTATTCGTCGTCATCCACACAGCCGGACTGATCTTCTATTGGCTTGGCTGTCGAGACAAGACGACGTCGAGCAGCCAGACGGGGCGCCAGGCGCGCTCCGTTGGCACGTCGGCGCTGGACGTGAAGCTGGCGTCCGGGTTCATAACGACGCTGCTGTTCATGTACCAGAAGATTGGAACGACGACGTTCGTGGTCCTCAACTGCGTCCCGGTCGACAACGCGTCTGTCCTGTTCGTCGACGGGACGGTGACGTGCTACACTCACTGGCAGTACGCCGTGCTCGCCTACGCCGCCGCCTGCGTCACGCCGTTCTGCATCGTCCTTCTCGTCGCTCCGTCGATGCTCCGTCGACGCCAGCTGTCCGTCGTCGCGTTCTTTGCCGCCTGCCTCTGTCCGCTGCCATTCCTCGTCGTCTGGCTGATCCGCCGTCTCTGGCGATGCGCACGCCCGCCGCCGCCGCCGCCGCCGCCGACCGGTGAGCCGCGGGAGCCCCTCGACGCCGGGACGCTGGCCGTCCTCGGAATCCTGCAAGGGCCGTTCAACGACAACCACTACGGCCTGTGCTGGGAAGAGTCAGTAGACATGGTTTAACGTCCCACCCGACATATGGTATTTCCTTTCAGTAACGAGGTGTGCTGGGAAGAAGAAGGACGGTATGGACGGTATGGTATGGTGTAGTAGGTTTTAACATCCCGCTCGACACATTATAGATCATTTCGGAGACGAAGAAGAAGGACGGAGTCACTGATGAAGTTCGATCCTAGTACACTGACGTTTCCACACTGGATTCGCTTCGCTCAAAACCTTTACGGACCATCATCACAATGCCCTAAAACAACACTTTCTTGCATGACCTTCAGTCAACCTTAAACTTCATTTCCACACCCTTGTACAACAATCTCGGAGCTCGTGATAGACACAGGCAAAGATTGTCGATTTCTTACTTACCAAGTGAACTTGAATCACATCATCACAATGCCCGCGCAGAAAGACGACGGCTACGGCCTGTGCTGGGCGGGGGTGCTGATCGGTCGCCGGTTGGTACTGATCTTGCTGTACACAGTCGTCAACGACGCACTCGTTCGCTTGCTGGCCATGCTGCTCTTCTGCTTCGTTGTCCTCCTGCACCACGTCAACGTTCAGCCGTATCGACATCGCGTCGGCAACATCGCCGGAACGTTTTCGGCCACGGCCCTCGTAACGCTCGGCACCGTCAACCTTGTCAGGTAAATCGAGGACGACAACCCCCCCCCCCCCCCCGGACAGTAAC
>Ga0209149_1002559_pt1 | contig 10282 bp, 9 predicted proteins | sample WorMetTyACAVOLI2_FD_187423 | JGI IMG/M metagenome (GOLD analysis project Ga0209149, IMG submission 187423) | Marine gutless worms symbiont microbial communities from Max Planck institute for Marine Microbiology, Germany - Olavius algarvensis... ... | reverse complement strand
ACACAGGAAAGAAAAAGTCGCGGGAACGTATATAAAGTCCATAAACTCTGACATCCCGCGTACATGAAACTCAGCGCAAGTTTTCGTGCACCGGCTGCAGATGTGATTGACGTACGACACCAAGTGCTCTGCTCGACACAATCATTCGCTGTTTCGCTGCCAGTAGTTAATTTGCACGAGTATGCTTGAATAAGACTGAAAAGTAAGTAACGGATAACTAAAACCAGAAAACAACGAATATGACAAATCAAAAAGACGCGATATCCAAGACGAGGTACAAAGTGGAAAGAGCGTAAGTAAGTAAATTTACACAGCGCAGAAATTTGGGGCGATGTTCGGAACCTGAGACGTGTGGAGGGTTTGGAAGCAGTTGTAATAATCTGGCTAAAAGCTGAAGTGCCAGAGCTAGACAGGTTGCAGTTTCGGTGCTGAGTTTATGCGAGAGAAATCGACAACACCCGCCGTAGACGTCATTCACAACAGATTGACAACATCTGCATCGAGCCAGCCATCACCACGCCAACTTGTAAACTTACGTCACATCATCATCATCATCATCATCATCATCACCTCTCATCCTGTCTCAGCAGCCTGCATGACAGACGCGGCCACGCACGATCATATCTACATGCGCAACAATATACCGTAACGATCGCCATTTTTCAGCTTAACCTACTGAAACTTATACAGTTACACTGTGTATCTATAATGAATCATCATTAAATTGTAGTGTCTCAGCACGAACAGTACACGCTGCTTTGAACACATCTCTGCTCGTTCGCTCGTTCGCAACAGTGTCGTCTGTAGTGCCGAACATCTACCACAGAATTACCGCTTACGCTAACATTTGCTACACGAAAAATAAACATTAAATAAATAGCACCGATGACGCTTGAGAAGTAATTCAAGTCTAAGAAATTGGCGAATTATAGGCATGCGACGCAACAAAACAGTAGTGCTCACAAACGACCATCAAAATCCAACGTCTGACTCAATGTGTTCAATGTCTGAATTGTCTGATGCCACAGAAGACGCGGCGAATGTCTTTGAATACTCAGCGCTTTCCTTGCCAAAGTCAGTAACTACAGTTTTTTGTCGCTCAAAGAAGCAGCTTTTACAGCAGCTTTTCGTGTGTCAGATTGGCGTTAAGTTATGTTAACTCGTACGTACAGTACCAGTAACGCCATGGGACTGATAAGACGACCTAAGATAGCTTGTTACTAACCGTCGGAGGCGGCGATGTCAGTAAGGTCGATTGGCGTCCTTCGGTCTTTTCAGCTGCACTTTGAGCCGCTTCATGCCGATCTGGAAGCCGTTCATTGCCTGAATGGCTGACTGCGCGCTCGTCTGATTATCAAAACTCACGAAACCTGCACGGCGCCACATTGCAGTATTTTATGGAAGCGTTATATTAGAAGTAAGGATCCTAGTGTCTTAATACAGTACAAAAAGTAAGAAATATAGTTAGAAAAAAACTAGACAGGCTGAGAACAGAAATCAGAATGGAATTGCAAATAAATGCAAAAGTAATACAAAACATTATTTGTGGAAATACGTTTAATCAAAAACAACAAATAAAGAACCAATTGGTGATTTAAAATCCACAGACAACCTTGGTAATCAGGTATTGGCCACCTCAGATGATCACAAAGCTTAGATATTATGTAACGTTTTTATAGTGTTTTTAACCATAAAAAAGATGAAAGTTTTTCTAAGTTAGAAAGTAAAAATTGTACGTATAGATCTAAACTCCCAGTGTTTAGTACAGATGATATTAAAAATAGATTACAAAAGTTAAACGTTAACAAATCACCAGGGCCTGATGGAATTCATTCAAGAATACTATTAGAAACAGCAAATGAAATAGCATATCCATTAAAGTTAATGTTTGAAAGCTCTTTTAATGCCAAAACAAAATTGATTGCCTTCAGAATGGAAATATGCAAATATCATCCCTTTACATAAAAAGGCCCTCGGATAGAGGTTAGTAACTATAGACCAGTCAGTTTTATATTAATATTGTGTGTAAATTGATGGAGAGTATAATAAGAGATAACATAATGAACCATTTTATAATTAATCGGTTGTTCAGTAATAGACAGTTTGGATTTGTTGAGGGTCGTTCAACAACGTGCACTGCAGCTGTTACAGGTTCTTGACACATGGACAGAATGTCTCGAACAAGGAGGGCAAGTTGGTGTAATCTATACAGATCTACAAAAGGCTTTTGACAAGATACCACATAAAAGGCTTATTAGTAAACTGCACAGTTATGGTATACATAAAAACTTAATAGGCTGGATTGAATGTTTCTTAGCAATTAGAAAACAGAGAGTGCGTGTTAAAGAAACTTTCTCAAATTCGGCAGCAATTATAAGCGGTATACCACAAGGTTCAATATTAGGTCCTCTGTTATTTATTATATATATATATATAAATGACCTGGTAGAATATTGTAATTCTGGGTCATAAATCTATTTATTTGCTGCTGATGCTAAGATTTTCTCGTATGTAACACAGAACGAAAATAATAAATAGCTGCAACAAGATTTAAATAAATGTAAGGAATGAATGGACACATCGCTTCTTAGTTTAAATGTGAATAAATGTAGCAGTGTCTCCTATGGTAGAAGACGAATTTTCAAACACTTATACTTTTAATGTTATTCCAAAAGTTGATAAAATGAAAGACTTAAGTGTTACATTTGATTCCAGATTGAAATTTGATGAGCATATTGATATAAAAATCAGTAAGGCTTATCAAATGCTGGGAATAATTAAAATACATTTTATTTTCTTAACGCCGGATCGTTTTGTGGTTTTATATAAATGTTTGGTCCGATCTCATTTAGAGTATGCTGTATATGTGTGGAATCCACATCACCAGGCCCTAATTGAACAAGTAGCTCTGCTGTCGCAAAGAGGCCGCACGATGCTTTTTGTCTGTCAGTAGTTAGCTTCAACGGTGCAAAACGTCGAGTAGTGTCTTTTATTGTTAGTTACATAGGCTACAGATTTAATTGCATGCAGTTAAGTCCGCTTCTGTTGTCTTTGGCGTAACGTCGAGGCTTCTTGTCATAAACATTTCGTCGTCTTCTCCCGCAATCAACACCGCCGCTTACTATCAGCGATGTGTGTGTCATAACTTGTGAGACGGTGGCCGTGGTCCACCGGCGACCTTGTTGACAACACCTGACATGTTGCAGCGCTAACAGCCAGATATTGGCTCAGAATCACGATTTCTGCCTACCCCATCTGCATTCGACGCCCCCGTTAGTTAGGCGGGGTTCCCGTCGGAATATTGCTATGCCGTTTTGCATGGAAAAACTAGAATGGTGTGGCTACCCGATGGTGAAAAAAATTGATGATACGTTTATTCGTTTTGACACAACGTTTTGTCACGAACGTGACAGACACACACACAGACAGACAGACAGACACCGCATGACGGCATAGGCCACGCTTATGCATAGCATCGCGCGGAAAAAAATTAGAAAAAGTACAAAAAGCTACTAAATTAGTCATTGCAGTCAAAAAATGTAAATATGAGGGAAGGCTAAAAAAATTAAATCTACCCGCACTAAAACTTAGAAGAATCAGAAGAGATATGATTGAAGTCTATAAGATTTTCAGTGGAAATATGATTCCACAGTAACAAGCTGGCTGACAGACAGACAGTTGGAGAGTCATTATGATCTGAGAGGTCATAGATTTAGTTTATATCAGTCTCAGATACATTATGATACTAGGAAATACAATTTTACAAACCGGACAATTTCTATTTGGAATGGTCTGCCGGATACTGTTATTTCAGCAACCACCATAGATACTTTTAAGGCTCAGGTAGATAGATTTTGGCAAAACCAAGAAGTTATTTACAACTGGAAAACAGATATTCATATCGGAAGTCAGAGTTAATTTGTGTTAGTTTTACATTTTTCTAATTAAGAACTGAACTTAGAGGTCAAAAACCTACGTTCAGAATTAACACTACTACTACTGCTGCTGCTGCTGCTACTGCTACTACTACTACTACTACTACTACTACTACTACTACTACTACTACTACTACTACTACTACTACAATCCACTGGCGACTCATAGGCGATGACATCAACAATTTCCAGATTATTTCAACCAAACCGCCGACAACTAATCATTAGTATAAATTATCAACACGTCTAAGCCTATGCCACGCTGAGCTAAGTATCAATAATAGTGACAGTGTCACTGTAAATTTCTGCCGCACGATGCTATGCATAAGCGCGGCTTATGCCGTCATGCGGTGTTTGTGTCTCTGTCACGTTCATGTATTCTGTCAAAAAGAGTAATCATATCCTCAAACTTTTTTCATCATCGGGTAGCCACACCATTCTAGCTTTTCAACACCAAACGTTATGGCAATATACTGATGGGGACCCTTATGACGGGGACGTCGAATGCAGGTGGGTAGACAAAACTCGCGATTATCTTTATCAACCAATATCTGACTTGGCATCGATCACTGCTGGACCTTAGCGTGTCAACATGTCGACGGTGGAGTATAGGTTATAGGCCTAGCACTTATGCGTCGTCCGTCTCCCGCCAGCAACAAACGCAGCCGCGACACGCATCTGTGAACTTGTTTATGACGGAAAGCTTCGACGTTTCGCCGAAGACCACAGCGACAGAATTTAGGCATTGGTAAATCTGAAGCCGAAGTAACTAATAATAAAATACTGTGCTCGAAGTATTGTACAGCTGAAGCTAACTACTGACAAGACACGCAGGATCGCGCCGCCTCTCTGCGACAACAGAGCTTCTTGTCTTCATGCTAATACAATGTTATCCATATGATTAGAACTTAAAACAGTCCTATATACTTCTGTTCTAAAAGACTGCAGCAGGTTAACGTAACGGTAGCCCAATGCCTTGTCTGCCGACGGCAAAATGTCGACTTCACGCCTAGTTATGTGTAGAACAGTTTCTGTCCAGTTTCGTAAAATCGGTTTGATCAACTCACCGAAGCACTTGCTCTGGTTTGTAGCGCGATCGATGTAGACCTTGGCACTAATAACATTGCCGAATGGCATGAACATCTGCGCCAACTCCATGTCGCCGAACTCCTGTGGAAGATGATAGATGAAGAGATTGCAGCCCTCCGGACCTGCATCCATCCACACCCACGACTTACTAGCTGTACGAATGATGCTATATCAGCTTAGCTACTAATCATGTAACAAACACATGTATCAGAGACGATACGAAAGCCGCCGCTAGCTGAAACCCAAACTGCATTAGGAAAACAAAAAAATACTTTCTGTAGAACGCGGGTAACTGTCCCATTACCGAAATTCTGTGAAAAACTGCAGTGCTTCCCCACGCAAAATTTCACTGAAATCGGACAATCAGCTGCTGAGCTACGGCCAAAAACGATTTTCAATATAACGGCCGTCCGCCACATTAAAAAAATTACATTTGGTCACGTGACTGTCATGGAGTTCCAAAGATGCTGTTGTGTACCAAATTTCATTCAAATCGGATAATTTTCGTTGAGATATGGCGACGTTACGATTTACAACATGGCGGCCGTCCGCCGACTTGAATTTTCGAAATTTAGAAATTGTCATGTGACCTCTATCGACATGCTATTTTGCTTGCTTCCCTCTGCAAAATTTTACTAAAATCGGACAATCGCGAGCGGCGGTTTAATAACTGCTTATTGCAAACTTAAATTGTTACTGATTTAACAGCATCTCAGACTCAGTTATTATTGCTGATATCGCACGTTTTTTTACAAATATTCTTATTATTATTATCATTACTATCGTTATCATCATCATCATCATCAACATTATCATCATCAAAGCCGACAGGTCTACAAAAGGAAGATGTCATTGGCGATATGGCTGCAAAGACGTTGACTGAGATATTAAAGTCCGCAGTGAGGCTACATACAATTACCTATGGTTTTTATCATACCGATTCCTATTCAGTTAATAGGTGCATCAGCGCGTCACTTCCCACGAGAGTCAAGTCAGACGCAAGAGTTATTGTATACGACGCACCTGTCGCGTCGTATAGGTATATCGTATGTTTCATTTTCATCACACGTTACATTATTATATAATGCAATAAACGTATCGTCTTTTATTTATGTCACTCTTTCTTCTGTTGTCATTCCGGCCGCCAGCCTCACCAGTCTTGTCTCGATTCACCTCTTCATCCACTTGTCAACCCATCTCTCTCATCATCCCCGCTCTCATCATCCATTACCCCAGGCTCAAAACCTACCTTTTCACCAAATCCTTCCCACCATAGACTTCTTTTACCTACTGGACTGCCTCATGATAATGGGACTGCCTACATATATATGCCTTATATACAGAGATAAGCAGCATGAGCCGCCAACAAAATGAAATATTATGTGGTCAGGAACTACTGGCAAGAGAAAACAAGTACCTCTGCTGTCGCAAAGAGGCCGCTCGATGCTTCGTGTCTGTCAGTAGTTAGCTTTGTTGTTTCAATAGTACAATATCTGGAGCGCAGTTTTTTATTATTAGTTACTTCTGCTTCGGATTTACCAGTGCATACAATTCAATTCTGTTATGTTGTCTTCGGCGTAACGTCAAGCCTTGCTGTCATACACACGATTCGCGGTCGACCGTGATTATGTATAGAGCGAGAGCGCACTTGGTCCGTTGGTCGGTCTCGCGCTATAGAACCACGGCGACGGTGACTGGTTATCGCGCGTGGCGCTTGGTGGTCGAATACCTGCATACCCGCAGTATATGACCAGCGATATAAATGTCATAACTTGCGGGACGTTAGCCGTGGTCCACCCCCGGCCGTGTTGACAACGCCTGGCCTGTTGCAGCGTTGACAGCAGGCAGTGAAGCCAGATATAGGCTCAGAATCGCGATTTCTGCCTACCCACTTGCATTCGACGACCCCGTTAGGGGGGTTCCCGTCGGAATATCGCCATCCCGTTTGGTATGGAAAAACTAGAATGATGTGGCTACCCGATGGTGAAAAAATGTAAAAGATATATTTATTCGTTTTGACAGAACGTACGAACGTGAGAGACACACATACAAACGGATGGACGGACGGACAGACACTGCATGACGACATAGGCCGCGCTTACGGATCGCATCGAGCGGCAATGAGAAAGAGATAAGTGCATGACTACTGGATGAACTCTCGCACTGGCTCTGCCATGATGACAGCACCATAAACATTGTCTTGGATATTATTATTATTAGTATTATTATTACACTTATATCATTATCACCATTTATTTAATTGAAATTAATTCATGAAGTAAAGCCCACGGACACAAAAAACATGCACAAAAACAGAACAATAAACATACTACGGTAATATACAACACGAAACGCAACAGACAACAGTTAATCAGTTAGAAATCTAATGAATAAATGAATTAATGAAGGACTGATAGTAGTGCGCCGAAATACACAGCCGTCGACGTATCACAAAACACATAAATTAAATACAAAACAAAAGCTGTAGTTAAAACTAACATCAAAAGGCAAGGAACAAAAAGTACAACACATCGGAATTCGGAAATAGGTTTGACATTTTTATATACAGACTGAGTAAAGTCAAATGCTGCCAGTTATTTTGCAAATACCTTCTTTCTGAGCAGTGGAGGAGCTGGATGGAAGAACGGTTGCAAGTACAGGTTGAACGGTGTTGTAGGCAACAGGAACAGTTGCTAAACAGATAAACATACATATAGCTAACTAAACAAAATAAAACATGACTATATAGTGTAAACTAAAAAAAACTAATCAACCAAAGTGGTCGAGAATGATGCCTCTGCGAGGTCTCCAAATTGGCCTTGTGACCTTGAACTTGACCTCCTGGCCCCGCCCCGTGAACAGCTTTTGCCAATTTGCATCAAAATCAGTTAATGTGTTTTCAAAATATCGATTTCACAAGTTTGGTAACGGACAAACGGATGGACGGACGGCAAGCTAGAAAACATTACGCCTCCGGCCAGTCTAGAGCCCAAGCTCTTTTTGCACAATACGCTATACGTTCCAGCCCACAACGCCCTGAGTCTGGCTGTCGACGCTCGATCTGGTCGCAAGCGGGACAACAGACAGCAATGGCGGCGTCCGAGGGGAAGACCTCGCAACACATAGGTCGGACAGATTGAAGCTGATTCTGGACTTTTTGTTGACGCCGCATGGATCATCGCTAATGATCGCTGTCGGTGGACGGCGCAACGACCCGACACTCATTATGCGTGCAAACTGAAGTGAAGTTAAGTAAAGTGCTACGTACGCTAAGCTGCTACTTGCCAAAACGCAGCACTGAGACAGTTGTACACTGCAACTACCGTCAGTGCCAGTCTGGATAATTGAACGCATAAATATAGTTAACCCTTTAATCGCCACATAAAACCGCAGAGCAACGGACCATTATATAGCAATACAGTGATTGGTACACTGGCCATTGATGGGTGGGCTGTTACATTTGGTACAGCGAGGAGGGGACTGGGCGGGGCCGCAGCCCGCCCAGTCTCCTCCTCGCTGTACCAAATGTAACAGCCCACCCATCAACGGCCAGTGTACCAACTTCGTACTATTTGATGTGGCAGTATAATTGTCTTTGGAGCCTAAGGGTTAAATACAGTCGCACGATGTCAATCAAAGTTTAGTTGGTATAGAGTGTCAGCAGCATTGAATCACTCATGCTAATCAGCCAGTATAGGCTAATTGTAATTATTGTTAATTTTTGTAATAAACAGACATTGAGGTTTCCTCACAAATAATGCACTATACCAGAATAGTTTTCAACACTGAAGACCGTATTTTGATCAAGAACTTGGTACTATTAAGGAGTATAGCAGTCGCAGATTGATGAAAGAGTTTCCATAGAAGGGCTAGAATAAGAACGGCTTAGACGCACTGCTATGCAAGATTCATGCGACGTTTAACATTTGTCATTACTAATGTTTCTGTACGTTTGACAGATTTTGCTGAAGATGAAAACAAAATAATTAATCACAGCTTTTAAATGTCGTAATCTGTAAAAAACATTGGATTTAAAGATCACAATTGCTCAATTCTAAAGTCAGTCGTACCAACAACACAAATTCTATATTTCACAGAGTACTGTAGAGACATTACTTAAGTGAGCCGCAAAATACTTATACTGTTTTGTCGCAGATTCATTCAGGATAACTGGTGCCAAATTTTACAAAAAATATCAACTTTTGTAGAAGATATTACAAAATAATTTTGGTGTGTTTTTGACTCATAGTGTACATACGATTGTAAATGTGCAGTAAAGCAAATTTTAGTCGAAATAATAAATTCTATATACTGAGAGGTTTTCCGTCTTTAGCCAAGACCGTTGTTGAAGCGAAGTCCCCATCTAAACACGCCCAGTTTGCTGAGACTTCGTACGGACACACGCCTTCCGGCATAACTGGAACTGTAAATCACACACGTCACATTTTACACAGCATCATCCAAACTGACCGTCACTACTATCATACAAGAACTTAGCTATCGCAAACAGATCGTGCGTCAGCTGCGCACACAATATGTTGAGGGCATCTATGATAACCCCGTGACCTTGAAATCTAGGTTAACGATCACTCAAGGTCACTGGACACAACACCATTGAGTAGATCATACACGACTTACTATTAGTCGAGTTATTGGACGTTGAATATTATCCTGACCTTGAAATGTGGGTCAGAGGTCACTCAAGGTCATTGAAATTAGTGCCATTCGAAAGCTTGGGTGCGGTTTCCTATTCGCCTTCTATAGTAACTATGGCCGTATCTGTAGCCGTTTGTAAGATATTCAGTGTCAAAGAATAGCGTGACCTTGAAAACAGGGTTAGGGTTCAAGGTAATTGAAAATGGCGCCGTTCGATACACCATATGCGACTTTCTATTGGTCGGCCATTGTAAATATAGCTCTATCTTGTACCATTTTCGAGTTTTTGACGTTGAATATCGTGACCTTGAAATCGGGGTTTAAGGTCACTCAACGTCATTGAAGCTGGTGCCATTCGAAAGCTTGGGTGCGGTTTCCTATTCGCCTTCTATAGTAACTGTGGCCGTATCTGTAGCCGTTTGTGAGATATTCAGTGTCAAAGAATGGCGTGATCTTGAAAACAGGGTTAGGGTTCGTTCAAGGTCATTGGAAATGGCACCATTTGATAGATCGCATACGAGTTTCTATTCGCTTTCCATAGTAACTATGGCGCTATCTTGTATCGTCTGTGAGATATAGCGACTTACTGGTCGAAAATCCAG
>Ga0209149_1002558_pt1 | contig 10283 bp, 7 predicted proteins | sample WorMetTyACAVOLI2_FD_187423 | JGI IMG/M metagenome (GOLD analysis project Ga0209149, IMG submission 187423) | Marine gutless worms symbiont microbial communities from Max Planck institute for Marine Microbiology, Germany - Olavius algarvensis... ... | reverse complement strand
GGGGGGGGGGGGGCATTAGGAGGGTGTAAACCAAGACTGCACTATTAAGCCTACTGTACAATAGACTAGAGGCTGCAACCTGCAGTGAATCAATATGCAGTTACAATGATACGACAAATCTGTGACAAATACTAAATAGCGAACATGTAAACATGAACACTTATTCACTTATCACAGACTTCTAGCAAACTTTTGTCGACTTTTACTGGAAAAAAAATGCAAAGGTCAAATTTGGGGTTGACTAGATATACACAGCAGCATTCAAGTAAGTGAGTGTCATGGATACCGTGTGCGACCCCCCCCCCACCCGGTTGTTGCTTACACCCCCGGGTATGAAGTCCTGAATAAAAGCCTGTACGAAACAATTATTACGCTGTGGTCCGTGGTGGATACGAACTCGTGCGAGAGTCGTATGAGGTTCATAACTCGTATACCGTAACGTAAAGCGACGACGGCATGTGAAGATACGGACGTGTCATCTCTCCCACACGGACTGAAGTTCGGCGGTGGCCCGCACGGCGCGTGGGCCGAAATTCATAATTCCACTTCCTATAAGTTTGTCCCCTACCCGTAAAATAACATGCCAAGTTTCATCGACCTCGGTCCAGCCCTCCCGGAGCCTTATGGTTTTGAAAATATTGACACCGCACGGACGCACGATTATGATTGCGCTGTTCTAATGGGGGTTGACTCGAGAGATGTGTCAGTATTCGGTATTGATGTGACATGCAGCGTGTTCGATGCCGAGAAAGCCCAACTGCTCACCCGCCAGTGTCCAGACGTACATCAATGGTGAGTATCTGGCGCCGGACGTGTCCGACAACCACTCCACGCTACCGATACGCAACTCCGAGTCAGCTGATAACGCTGACGTCGATTTCACATCATACATCAACGCAGGTCAGTCTGTAAAATGCATGTTAACCCATTCACAACAACCCAGTCCCAGGTAAATTACACAGCTAATGTTTCTCGCCATAGTATCATTACGCATGAAAAGAATGCTACATGATGTTATGCCTTCCAACGTATGAAGTCTTCCCGAGAGAGACCTTACCCGCGAGACCACGAAAGATTGGCCAGTTACACAAACAAGAAGCTCAGCTGTCGCAGAAAGACCGCTCGACGCTCCATGTCATTGGATATTTCGCTAAATCACTCAAGATCACTCAAGGTCATTCCAAATGACACTGTTGAGTAGGGCGTATGAAAGTCCCTATTAGTATACCATTAAAACAATCTATCCCGTACCGTTTCTGAGATATTCGACAGCAGATAATGGTGTGATCTTGAAATCGGGAGTAAGGTTCGTTCAAAGTCGCTGAATATGGCGCCGTTTGATAGATCATATATACGACTTACTATCGGTCTGCCATTGTAAGTAGGCTATAGCTCTATCTTGTACCATTTTCGAATTATTTGACGTTGCATAATATCGTAACCGTCAAATTTAGGCTAAGTGTCACTAGGTCATTGAAAATGACACCATTCGGAGCTTGAGTACGGTTTCATATTCACCTTCCATAGTAACTATGGCTCTAACTTGCATCATTTCGGAGACAAAGCGATATTATCGCGCGTCAGCATACTGACGCGCGTTATTGATATAGCAATTCTGATTATTCTGTCCGTCCGTCTGTCTGTCTGTTCGTCACGTTCCGGTATTAGATGAAAACGGCTTAACATATTGTCACAGTTTTTTTTCACTATACGGTAGCCCAGTCATTCTAGTTTCGTCGGCTTCAATCATCTTCACGAAATTCTAACGGGGTCATCCCCTGCGGGGGCGATAAATACAGGTGGGGTATAAAAATTTCCCGATTTTCTACCACTAACTTGAGTCGCTATATCTCGTAGACGATACAAGATAGCGCTATAGTTACTATGGAAGGCGAATAGGAAATCGCATCCAAGCTTATGAATGGTACCAGTTTTAATGATCTTGAGTGACCTCTAACACAGATTTCAAGGTCACGATATTATTCAACGTCAAATAACTCAAAAATGGTACAAGATAGAGCTATATTTTCAATGGCCGACCAATAGAAAGTCATATATACATGGTCTATCGAACAGTGCCATTTTTAATGACCTTGAATGACTTTTAACCTGGTTTTCATGGTCACGCCATTCCTTGACACTGAATGTCTAACAAACGGCTACAGATACGGCCATAGTTAATATAGAAGGCGAATAGGAAACCGCACCCGACCTTTCGAACGGCACCAATTTCAACGACCTTGAGTGACCGCTAAGTCAGATTTCAAGGTCACGATATTATTCAACGTTAAATAACTCTAAAACGGGCCTGCCTCGGTGGCGCTGTTGGTATAGCGTCGCAGTACGCGCTGCCTGGCTACGGTGATTGGCGAGTCTGGGTTCGAGGCCAAGGCTGGCCCGATCATTGTGTCTGGCCAGTCATCAATGGCTCTGTTCACACGCACCGCTAAATTGGACCCTGGGGCCCACGGTGCGAGGTGCGCATGAGCTATGGCCGTCCATCATGCAGTAGGTATTAGTCACCAGAGAAACAGTGGTTATAGGCCGAGCAGGGTAAATATCATGGCACAATGTTTCTCCACTCCTGATCCCTCCCTTAGCCCTACACACCTCTCTATAACTACACTACTGTAACACATACCATCAGGTTAGCCTGATGGTGTCGCGCAACACTACACTAGTCCCTTCCTTGGGGTTGCGCATTGGGCCAGCCTGTGAGGCAGGACTCAGCGCTGGCATGCGAAGGGAGCGTGTGCCAGCCCAAATAAGAAAGAAGAAAGAAAGAAACTCTAAAACGGTACAAGATAGAGCTATAGTTACAATGACGGACCAATTGAAAGTCATACATGGTCTATCGAACCGCGCCATTTTCAATGACCTTGAATGACTTTTAACCTACATTTCAAGGTTACAGTGTAATATTTAGGTCTATAGATGCCCACAGCGTATTGTGTGCGCAGCTTACGCGCGATATGTTTGCAATAGCTAAGTTCTTGTTTATACCCCCATTGCATTCGACGCCTCCGTTAGGATGGTCTCCGTCGGAATATTGCCATAATGATTGGTATGGAAAAGTAGAATGGTGGCGCTACCTGGCGGTAAAACATTTTGAGGATATGTCCGCAGTTTCAACAGAATACCGGCGTGTGACAGACAGACGGACAGACAGACATCTTGTGACAGCACAATCCGCGCTACGCATACGCGTCGCGTGGTAAAAATGAAAGATATAAGACTGCTTATTAGTTAGCTTTCTTTTTACCTACTGGACTGCCTCACGATAACGGGACTGGACCGGACCTATTATGCTCATCATTTTATTTTTAGTTTCACATTATAATTTTTTGTTTGTTCCGTGTGGTAGACTAAGCTGGCTACCCGTCAGCTTTTTACTGCACGTTAAATATCCACTATCGTATCGTATCGTATCGTTACACCCTTTGGACTACTGTGCTGTATTTCCTTGTCACAGAAACGTGTGATAATGTGACTTGACGTATAGCACAGAAGAGTGTAGTGTCGTGAGAAGCACCAGCAGAACAACTTTGAGCTCGCAAGGTCACTTTGGGCGGAAATGTAAAAATCGTTGTTGGCGCATATCTTCGCGAAAAATGAATCGATTTACGTAAAACAAAGACCGTGGTGACCTCCATTTCATGCTGCCCGTTTTGTCCATACAATGCCGCAGCGGAAATGCGCACTTTTAGAGATAATCGAGCAATAATGCTGCGGTCTCGGCGGATGCCTTGTGCGCACTCAGCCGTGACCGTCTCGAGACGCTATTGAGCCGACTGCAGCTGTGGGTAAACTCAAGCACGGGAGGGCCCGCATATAGTGTCAATCAGAGCCACAGAACTCTATGGCTCGCGTGTCAATGTGTTCTGCTATACACAACTACTTGTTTGACTGCTGGTTTCATCTGAAAAGTTGACAGAAGTCTTGCGTAACTCCAATTTTAAAACAATAATATGCAGCGAAATTATTGTCGGCTGGGGTTTCCCCATAGTCCACTGGGGAGCCTACAGCGCTCTCAGACCACCCGAGCTTGTCAAGGGAGGGGAGGGCGGGGTAAAAGACAGAAAACTGGGAAGAGAAAGAAAGGGCACTTCGCCTACTCACCTCATCCACTTAAACATAAAGTATCGAATATGAAAAACGTCGCTCATTGTCAAACTCGCATATCCGGCAACGTATTGTGAAGTCGGATTATACACTGTGTCTCAAAAAAATGTGCGACTACATTTTCGACAATAAGTTGAACTAGAATTGTCCGTTTACAACAATTTTTGTCACACTTATTACCAAGAATATAGGACATTGACAGATGTTTATATTTTACCACTACACCTATTTTCTGCATTTACTTTACCTTGGGAAATTGTCGAGGCCTGAATATTAGTAAAAATTAAACAAAATCATGAAAATTTTACAGGAAGATGGATTCTGATTTACAATCTCTACCTGTCAAAGCGGTATGGTGCACGAAGGCTGTTGAGTGAATTTCCCGACAAGAGTTTGAAAGTTATCGACAGTCTGCTTAAGAGAATCCGCAAGACGGGTAAAATTGTCTGCCAACCATGCAGGCAGCTGTTGACCGCGTTCGTGGCGTAGCATCGATCAGCTCGTGAGATTTCGCATGAAACTGCCATTCTTCGTTCTAGTGTGCAAAAATAATTCACCGCGATTTCCAGCTCAGATGCTTCGAACGACGTCGTGCTCAGCTGTTGTCTGAAGCCAATCGTATCTCCCGTCTGATTCGCTGATAAACAACCTTATCGTCTGCAATAAATCTTGTTCTTTTTGTATTATAAGCGGTAAGTTGAGTAATAATATGGTGAAAGACTGAAAGTTTTGCAGCTAATATCCCAGTATTGTAGCATTGAGAAAATCAGCAATTTAAAACTAAATTTATGATATTTAGGTCTGGACAGTTTCCCAATGTAAAGTATAGCTGGACTAAATAGGTGAGGTGGGAAACTTAAAAATACCTGTCGTTGTCCTCGAGTCTTAGTAACAAGTTGTCAAAAATCTGTGTAAACGGACAGTTCTACTTCAACTTATCATCGAAAACATGGTCAAACGTTTTTATCGCGCGTCAGCATACTGACGCGCGATATTGATATAGCAAATCTCTGTCCGTTCGTCTGTCCGTATGTCCGTCCGTTACGTTCCGGTACCAGATGAAAACGGCTTAACATAACGTCATAGTTTTTGTACCATACGGTAGCCCAATCAGTCTAGTTTTACCAGCATTAAACATCTTCACAAAATTCCGACTGGGTCACCCCCTGCGAGGGCGCTAAATACAGGTGGGGTATAAAAATTTCGCGATTTTCTACCACTAAGTCGCTATATCTTCGCAAACGATGCAAGATATCGCCATAGTTACTACGTAAGGCGTAGGAACTCGTATGCGATCTACCAAATGGTGCCATTTCCAATGACCTTGAACGAACCCTAACCCTGTTTTTAAGGTCACACCACTCTAACGCTAAATATCTCACAAACGGCTACAGATATGGCCATAGTTACTATAGAAGGCGAATAGGAAACCGTACTCAAGCTTTTGAATGGCACCATTTTCAATGACCTCGAGTGACCTCTAACCCAGATTTCAATGTCACGATATTATTCAACGTCAAATAACTCGAAAATGGTTCAAGATAGAGCTATATTTACAATGGCCGACCAATAAAAAGTCGCATGTGGTCTATCGAACGGCGCCATTTTCAATGACCTTGAACGACCCCTAACCTGGTTTTCAAGGTCACGCCATTTTTTGCACTGAATATCTCCGAAATGGTTAAACATACGGCCACAGTTACTATGTAAGGCGAATAGGAAACCGTACCCAAGCTTTCAAATGGTACCACTTTCAATGACCTTCAGTGACCTCTAACCCACATTTCAAGGTCACAATAGTATTCAACGTCAAATAACTCGACTACTACTACTACGTCGTGTATGATCTATCCAATGGTTCCGTTTCCAGTGACCTTGAGTGACCCTTAACCTATATTTCAAGGTCACGGTGTAATATGTATGCCTATAGATGCCCTCAGCGTATTGTGTGCGCAGCTGACGCGCGATCTGTTGGCGATAGCTAAGTTCTTATTTGAGACACCGTGTAGTAGTGAGGCATGCAATGATAGGTATGTTGAGGAGGCCATGAGCTGTCGTTGGTCCTGCGTGCGCCACAGCTGTTCAGCTGAATGGCTTCTTTGTGCTAAGTTGCAGCACACCACACAAAGGCGCGGTGTGAGTGACAAAGGCGACAGTGACGTCATATAATCATATGTATACACCTTGCCGTGTGCCATGCCCAGTGCGTATAATGCCCGTTACTGTTGTACACTTTCTACGCCGGTAGGTACTCCATTACAGCTGCTGGTGGTCCGTAAAACGACACACTTTTTCATCTTACTGCAGTTTCTACGAACGTTGACCAGTTGCTATAATAATGGGCGCATAGTATACAGAGTTAATTTGCAAATACTGATTACCCATCTCACCTACGTACTGCTGCTAGAGTACCTTAGGAAAATTTTTCTTCCAGCAATCCAGCAAGACAGTGTGTAAGCATGTGTGCTCATCAGACGATAGAGCTAACGCAGCGTTCAACTCCGACGTTCATTCCTCTTGACTTATGGCTTCCGAATAGCCCTGATCTTAATCCAACTGAATATGGGGCGTGATGCAGGATCGAATGTATCAGAGACGTGGCCGACCTGAGGCAGTGCTTAATTCACGCTCGTTGCAAAGCATTGCGGACGGTGCTCTTGATGAATGGCGTCAGAGACTTCAGGCCTGTGTGGTCGAAAAAGAATACTTTGAACGCTTGCTTTGATATCAGTTCAAGTGCAGACCTGTTGTGTGGATAAGCTGCATTTTTACCGCGCGACGCGTATGCATAGCGCGGACTATGCCGTGGCAAGATGTCCGTCCGTCTGTCTGTTCCTCTGTCTGTCATACGCCTGTATTCTGTCTAAACGGTTATACATATCCTCAAAATTTTTACAGCTTCGGGTAGCCCCACCATTCTGGTTTTCCGTACCAAACGGTATAACAACAATCCGACGGCGACCCTCCTAACGGGGGCATCGAATCATGGGGTATGAAAAACAATCACGATTTTTGACCAATATATCGCCTTATCTCGGAAATAATGCAAGATATAGCCATTGTTACAATGGAAGGTGAATAGGAAACTGCACTCAGGCTTTCGAATGGTACCAGTTTGAATGAACTTGAGTGACCTCTGTCCCAGAGTTCAAGATCACGATATTTTTCAACGTCAAATTACTCAAAAACGGTACAACATAGAGCTATTTTTACAATCATAATCATAAACATAATATTTGTAAAGCGCAATAGGCAGAGCTACATGTACAGAGGCGCTGTGAATGAGTCAATTAGGCGATGTTAAACAGTTGTTAAAAAGATGAGTCTTAGTTGCTTAATACCAAATTCTGAGTTACAAGTTAAAATGTCTGCAGGAAGACTGTTCCATGTTGTCGGTGCTGTGTAGTTAAAAGCTCGGCGTGCAAACACAGTTGACGGGTTCGGAACGGTAAACAGTGGGAGTGATGACGAACGTGTGGAGTAAGTTGCGGTGCGTTGATGAAGGTGCTGGCTGAGGTATGTAGGTGTGCCGGTTGTGTGTGCCTTACGGGTCAGGACAGCCATTTTGAACAAAATTCTCTGGCGTACTGGTAACCAGTGTAGTTGCCGGAGTAGTGGTTTGGCGTCAGTACGGCGGTTTGTGTCCATAACTACACGAGCTGCACTATCATGCGCTCTGTGCAACCTGTTGAGTAACATCGCCGGGGCTCCGAGCAGCAGTGAGTTACAGTAGTCGAGCCGACTGTTTACCAAACTGCAGGTTAACGTCTGGGCCGCCGACTGAATGAGCAGGTGGCGTGATATGTCTGATGGCTCGAGTATGGTAGTTGCATGATTTGACGACATTGGTGACGTGGTCGTGGAAAGTCAGCCGTTGATCCAGTACGACGCCGAGAGACTTCAGAGTAGTGGAGGTTGACAGAGCATCTCTGTCAACCTTCACGATCAGTCACGATGTCTTGATCAACCGTCTCCACGTCGACTTTGGCCTGTCATCGACCACGCTGAATTGGATTGCATCATACTTGACCGAGCGGAAGCAATACGTTAAAGTAGGACAGCACTCATCATATCTTACCACCTGAACCTCTGGCGTGCCTCCATGGTTCTGTTCTGGGACCGCTGCTGTTTGCCGCGTATGTGTAGCCGGTCGGAGATCTGATCGGTACGATCTGATCAAGAGTTACGAAGTGCTTTATCAGCTGTACGCCAACGACACCCAGCTGTACTTGTCTATGCGCGCTGAAGACGCAGCGCAAGGTCTCGACACACTGAGTTCGTGTTCGCTGGCGGCACGGGACTGGTATCTCGTCAACCACGTGCAGTGCGGAAGCCAGACATGATGAGTGGCGGACCAATAGAAAGTCGTATATTGTCTATCGAACGGCGCCATTTTTAATGACCTTGAACAACCCCTACCCCGGTTTCAAGGTTATGCCATTCTTTGACGCTGAATATCTCAGAAAATGTACGATATACAGACATAGTTTCAATAAAATACTAATAGAGACTTACGCACGTCCTACTCAACAGTGTCCTTTCGAATGACCTTGAGTGACTTAGCAAAATATTCAATGACAAGAAGCGACGCGCGGTCTCTCTGCGACAGCTGAGCTTCTTGTTTATTTTATGCAGCGATAGTGTAACTATGATTCCTAAAGTATGCAGATGACTTGTTTTCCCAAGGTAGTGTAACTGGAGTACGAAGGTAAGGCGGGTAAATGAATAATTGTTGTGTTGCAAATTAACTCGTATACTGTGGGCGGGCCAAATATTAGCAATTGGTTACTGTTTGTAGAAAATTCAGTAAAAAGAAAAGGGTGGCGATATATGGAACACAATGTACATCATGTTGTTTTATTTATACTGGACTCGCGTGCATTTCCTGACAACTTCCTGTCGTTGATTCTGTTTCTTTGTATTTGCAGGCGAGTGCGACGACGAAATTGCACTAGCCAGAGGGAGCCACATTCGACAGGTGCGCGCACGCAACCGTTTATCAAACCGGATGTATGTCCGACTTGATAGACAAACTGTGCAAAAACTGAGAATTTTCAGATAGTTAAATCTTCTCGTCTAGTTACATTGGCATCGTGTTGCTCGAAAGTTCATGTGATTAAGAATCATAACTACACTAGCGATAATTGTTAAGCAAATGCAGTTAAAAGCCTTTTTGCCGCGCGATGCTGTAAATGAGCGCGGCCTATAACGTCGTGTGGTATTTTGTCTGTCTGGCTGGCTGACCGATTGTCTGTCACCTTCGTGTATTGTGTCGAAACGGTTAAAGATACGGCCATAATCGTTATAGAATGCGAATAGAAAACTGTACCCATGCTTATGAATGGTACCATTTTCGATGACTTTGAACGATCTTCAGTGACTTAGCAAAATTTTTAACGACACAAAGCATCGAGCGACAGCTGAGCTTCTTGTAAACAACAACTACGGGGCATATGTTTTGGATGCTAGGACGACTTTTTGAAGGGTTGTAAAACTTTTGGCTGTGTGTGAAAATACGCTTCTGTTTTAAAAGTTGACCATTCTGTTGGTTGTAGATTAAAACACCACGTAATTGTAGTAGTGGTAGTAATAGTGGCAGTAGAATATGATAAATAATGTGTATGCTGTGTAGGGTCAACAAATTATGCAGCTGCGCCTCGAGGGTCAGGATGTGCTCGGAAAAGGTTTCAACATCCGTGTTGCAGACGAGACCGGCAAACTGGTCATTTCTGAGGTTCTCAGTTCGGCGTCCGATGTTCTTCGGTCTCTGATGAATGCAGGTTGTCAAACCACGATCATATCTTTCTAACAACGAAATAGCGGGACAAGATATGAAAACATATAGCTAAAAACCAACCACGCAAAATTTCTTGTCTGGGTGACTAAGTAGAGACATATGTGTGGCGCGGTGGGTGACATTGGGTGGCGCGGTGGCTTAGTGGTAGGGCGTCGGACTTGCGATCTAGTAGTCGCGGGTTCGAGGCCCGGCTGCGACGCTGCTGCGTAACAACCTTAGGCAAATTGTTCACACCCTATACTGCCTCTGTCACCAAGCAGTATAATTTGGTACCAGCGAAAGCTGGGAAGTAAACAGGCATATCGCGTGGTGCACCAACCCGTATCACGTGGTTTCGCAGTGTTCGCTGATGCCTGGCTGTCGG
>Ga0209149_1002557_pt1 | contig 10288 bp, 6 predicted proteins | sample WorMetTyACAVOLI2_FD_187423 | JGI IMG/M metagenome (GOLD analysis project Ga0209149, IMG submission 187423) | Marine gutless worms symbiont microbial communities from Max Planck institute for Marine Microbiology, Germany - Olavius algarvensis... ... | reverse complement strand
CGGACATGTCGATAGAGACATTTAGAGCTAGGCTGAAAGCTTTTCTCTTTGGACACTGACCACAGCCCATTTGCTGCTTTCTGCGAATTTGGGCTATACAAATGGCATTATTATTATTATTATTATACAGATTCGTACGACATGACGAATTTGCTATCTGTATGGCGCAGCAACTAACGTGTCAACAGAAAACATTCTATTTGTACAGGTCCATGATTTCCATTTGCGAGGATCTGTATGATGTAACAGTTTCTATTTGTACAGAAGTGACGTGATAATAAATGAATCCGTATTAATATTCGTCTGTACTAGACCTGGAAGTCACTTCATTCTGGAATTGACTTGATTTAAGAATTTTATACCTTAAAAGTGAGTTTGCTTGACCTTCTTGACTTGACATCTATATTTTGCAATTTCAAGTCACGACTTTTGTATTTTGGTCTTGACATTAGTAGTAGTAGTAGTAGTAGTAGTAATGATATTGTCTGAATGCAGGTCTGTAGACCTCGTTATCCAGGTCATAATATCATGAGCATAAGATAAACAATAAATAATCATTCTATAATAACGCTAACTTGACTTCGACTTCCGGTAATAATATCTGATTTCCAATTGTATTTCACTTCTTGATCTGACCAAAATCTATCTAGACGAGCTTTAAATGTATCTATAGTGTTTGCTAAAACAACAGTATCTGGAAGAGTATTCCATACGGAAATAACTCGATTTGTAAAGTTAAATTTACGCATGTCAAACTTTATTGGAAACTGATGTATACAAAATCTGTGGCTTCTCACTTCATATTTCTTATCTACGGTATGTGTCTATTCGTAAACCAATTCGTTAGGGTTGCATCATATCTGCCTGAAAACATTTTATAAACTGCGGTACATCTATGCAGCATTCCAGCCAGACAATGCTGGAAGCGATAAGCCTGTCCGTTACATTTTCAAACAACTCCTACAAATCTGATCCAGTAATATGCTCATATTATGCTGCACTTGCGCTACACCGCGGACTGACCTAGTGAGGTAACGACCCCAAGACAATCCAGCCATGACAACTGCTCAGAGTGGTTCTGAGTGTGTCGTGTGATGTCGACGATGTATTGTGCGGGTGTGAAACAAAACACTAATCTCACATCAGGATTTGCACATAAAAAAACAACAACTTGCTCATTATACAGGTTATGTACACAAACCATCACTGGATCATACCCACAAAAATTAGGGATGGGCGCTTCGGTTAGTTTGCTAACTGGTTAACCAAACATACTAACCAATAAGTAACCGGTTAACCGAAAATTGTAACTTCACCAAGGCTGTCGTCAACTCACTGTAAGGTAAATTGGGCTTTAGCTTTAGAGGGGCGTATAAGACAACTCAACAATTCGATAATGTGTCAAAAATCATGAATGAATGAAATGAACTATGCTTTTCAGCTTTGCTATAAACACTAGACAGTAAGTAAAGTAAAAGTAAAGTACGTGGATTTATATAGCGCATCGTCGCAAAGCTAATGCGCTACCGCTTGCCGTAAGTCGGCGCTGATCTCCGCAAGCCAAACCTACAGCCAGGCATCAGCAAACACTGCGAGACCACGTGATACGTGTTGGTGTACGCCTGTTTTCTCCCCCGGCTCTCGCCGGGTACTCATTCCAGCCTAGGCAGGCTCAGCCTGAGTATAGGCCTGGGTGCTTGGTTCCGCGCCAGGTGGTTTACCCGTCCAAAGACGGTCACCCACCTATGCACTAACCGGGCATAGCATAGAATAACTACGTTCATCCATCGTAAGTGACTAAATTGATTGTAATATTCTACTGATATTCTAATTTATTATATTTTAGTTACACTGCTATTTTGGCCGCCATATAACTGGTCTGGTCTGGTTCAGTTCTGTATTTAACAAATAAACAAATTTTGTTAGACACCGAGTCAGCATTCTCTTCGCTTATCAGCCGAAATTTTCGTTCAAAATGGTAATTTTTTTCTAAAAGTAATGCAAGACAAGAAGCTCAGCTGTCATAGAGAGACCGCGCGAGGCTTCGTGTCACTGAATATTTTGCTGAGTCACTCAAGGTCACTCAAGGTCATTGGAAATGACACTTTTGAGTACGGCGTCTGTAAGTCTATGTACCTTTTATGAGATATTCAGCGTCAAAGAATGGCGACCTTGAAACTGGGGGTAGGGGTCGTTGAAAGTGATTGAAAATGGCGCCGTTCGATAGTTCATATTATACGACTTTCTATTGGTCGGCCATTGTAAGTATAGCTGTATGTTGTACCATTGAATAATCGTGACCTTGAAAAGGACACTGAATGTCATTCAAACTGGTACCATTCGAAAGATTGGGTGCGGTTTCCTATTCGCCTTCCAGAGTAACTATGGCCGTATTTTTAACAAAACGGTGAAATAGAATTAATAGTAAAGTAGACTTACTATGACGTCATTTCATTTCATCAATCATTATTTTAACAAGAACTTAGCTATCGCAAACACATCGCGCGTCAGCTGTGCACACAATGTACGTCGACGCCATTTAGGCCTAATGACCCCGTGACCTTAAAATCTAGGTTAAGGGTCAATCAAGGTTATTAAAAATTGTACCATTTGAAAGCTTGGGTACGGTTTCCTATTCGCCTTCCATAGTAACTATGGCCGTATCTGTAGCCGTTTGTTGGATATTCAGCGTCGAAGAATGGTATGACCTTGAAAACAGGGTTAGGGTTCGTTCAAGGTCATTGGAAATAGCACCATTTGATAGATCGCATACGAGTTCCTATTAGCTCTCCATAGTAACTATGGCACTATATTGTATCGTTTGCCAGATATAGTGACTTATTGGTTGAAAATCGCAAAATTTTTGTACCCACCTGTATTTAGCGCCCCCGTAGGGGGTGACCCCGTCAGAATTTAGCGAATGTGTTTGATGCCGATAAATCTAGAATGATTGTGCTACCCATTGTGAAAAATCTACCATAATATGTTAAGCCGTTTTCACGGACGGACGGACAAACAGACAGACAGACAGATTTGCTATATGAATATCGCGCGTCAGTGTGCTCACGCGCGATAAAAAAATCGAGGTTTCCTCTAGACAGCCAATGGGAACTCCAATTTTCAAACCCTGAAAAAGGTCCAAAATCTGTGGAAAACGACCCCCCCCCGTTATCACAACGCTGGCTACGGGCCTGTATGAGACTGAGGCCCTAGGCCCCAAGTCTTTTAATTTTCTCAAGTGGAGAGCATCGACTAGTAAGTAAGTAAGTAAGAAGTCGATTTATATAGCGCATCGTCGTGAAACCTCTAATGCGCTGGATGCGTCAGTACGTTGCGAACAGAAACGTCTTCGGAGATTGTCTAAAACTGTTTTCGGCAATAACTGGACCCCGCAAGCTGTTCGGCAGGGAATTCCAGACCGACGGACCAGCCACACAGAAATCCCGTCGGCCATAGGAGCTGAGCCGGTGGTGCTGTACGACCAGGAGCTGTCGGGTGGCGGATCGCAGATGTTGCCGTGATGCGATACCTGCGACTGGTTGACACAATTCTACGAGGTACGGAGGCGCTTGACCGTGCAGGCAGTTGAACACCATGACGCCGAGCTTGTACACGACTCGCTCAGGAACATCCAGCCAATGTAGCTCGGTGTGGAGGAGTCGCGACAAGCCTCGGTCGAACTTGTGCGTACCGCTGACCACACGGGCTGCGGCGTTCAACACTCGTCGCAGTTTGTTGGTCGTCGCTTTCGGCGCCCTCGCCAGGACTGCGTTGCAGTAGTTATGGGGCGACGCGACGAACGAATGTACGAGTGCGGCATAGACGTAGATCTCATAAAAAATCGGAATCTTGCCCACCCCCCTAAATCCATCTATGTCTGACAGTCATAGCAGACACTGCAGGTACTATTAAAAGGTCCGTAACGTATACCTGCGAGTCGCGACAAGCCTCGGTCGAACTTGTGGGTACCGCTGACCAACGGGCTGCGGCGTTCAACAGTCGATCGTCGCAGTTTTTTGGTCGTAGCTTTCGGCGCACCCGCCAGGACAGCGTTGCAACAGTCAACGTGCGACGCGTCAAACGAGTGTAGCCTTAAGAGCAGAAACGACCGTGGTAAATGACTGTCACGAGATTATTATACGATTGTCACGAAGTGTTCCGTATGAAAAAAAATAACGGCATTCCAATCACAAAACAATGAAGTAATGATACTGCATATGTTATGCATTATATCACAGGGAGCAAAAGACCATTGGAGGAAGTTGAAACAATGTGTTTTCATTGGCTGACAAATGTAGCAAAATAACGTCCCATTACTGTCATTTATTATAGTGAAAATACTGTTCTCGACTTTTAACAGCGGGGAAGACCGTTGTCTGGCGGCGACGACTACGACTTGACTACGATTCGACTACGGTTCGTAATTCGACTGCGCGGACTGCAAGAAACTGACATACTAACGAACGAGGAGTGGCGCCATGATCGTGTAACCGCCACTTCACAGTTGCTGCAGTTTACTGGACGACAGTTGCGTGACTGACAGGTGAGTGTTAAGCGGCTTTGTGTGCGCGCAGTTCAGCTGCGCGCTGTTTCCACGCTCGCAACAGCGACCAGGCGAAATACAGCGTGTAGATATGAAGTTGAATGGCAGATGCGAGGAAAACACTCCACAGAATGACGACGGGAATTCCCTGGAACATGAGCTTTGAATGGCGAGTGTGATAGAATTGAAGTAAGTCGTCGACGACATCGAATCCTGCTGCGTACAACGTCGGCACGAGACCACACAGCAGAGACCCTGCGTACAGACAAACAAACATAACCGTGGTTACTATTAAATCTATGAACATAACGGCTCATACTAATCACGCAGTGACCGCTAACAGTCATGCCAACCGTCTAGAAATTAAACAAAAACAACCTACAATACAGTCAAATGTAGTAAAAATATATTAAATAAAATTTTAACAGAACTAAAATGCAAACGTTAGATAATGAAAATAACATAATAAAATGATTATGTTATTCAATTTGTATTATATTTTTTTCTGTTGTGCTACCATATATGGTGTATAAAGATGTGTATTAAAACTATATCAAACACAAACAAAAGTATAGGGCAGAGGCACAGTCTAGGCCTACTATTATCATATGACTCTGCTCGTATGGATCACGTATTAAGTTACGTAATGCAGCTAAAGCAGCTTTTCCATCTGTCTTCTGTACGTTCTATCGTCGCTTGTAAGTAAAGTCACTCGAGAACTGAACTTGATAAAAAAAAATAACTTTGATAAAGAGCTATATAACGTAAAACTAATTATTTAAGGTCAAAGGACAAGAACGTATAGTCACGTAAATTTTCGTTTAGGCTATTAAGTAAACGAAGTGCTTTCCAAAACTCTCAATACCCCAGGGCCACCACACTATTACTAGTATAGATTTCAGTTTCAATTCACGGACCAGCAGCATAGAGACGAACAAGCGTCGGGCGGTTGCGTAGCAACGAGATGATGCCCACAAGACACGTGATTACGTTGCCTAGCAACCAGATAATCTCCCAGTTTTTGGCGGCAGGGAGTCGAAGTTTCTGCAGCGATCGAGGAGGACGATAACCAGCGATGACGTAGAGAGCAACAGACAGACGAAACGCCATCAGAACGACCAGCAGGAAGTGTATTGTGACGGCGGATTTGAGTCGGTACTTGCTCAGCAACACCGCGCTGCAATTGAACAACAAAACGCACAGTATCAGTACACAGGCCGCGTCTACCTCTCCCTCCTCCATTACGGCCAGAAAGCATTCCCACTCTGTCCAGGAAACTCTGTGACTGGGCCAGAAGTCCCAAGTGACGTAGCCTACAAGGGCGAAGCCGGGGGAGGGGGCGGGGGAAGGCTTCGCCAGAACACACACAGTGAAACATCAAGACAATATGATCGCTCAGTACCTCAACATTTTAATCTAATTTTCACGACTTATTGCAGAAGTGTAGACCTAGACAGAACAGATGCACACTCTGTTAGCTAATGTTAGCTAAGTTAAGTTACTGAAAACATTTCTGTCTCGTATATAGACAGCGTGTAGATATGAAGTTGAACGGCAGCTGCGAGGAAAATACTCCAATCAATCAATCAAACCGAATTTATATAGCGCCATGTGTCGCAAGCGAATCAGAGCCCCATCATCAGTAAAACAATTATTGTGATTGCATGTAGGCCGCCTACTTAATTATGAAGTTTATTTCGCCAACATAGGCAGCCGATAAATATTTATTATATTAGCGATGAAAGCCTGAAAACTATTTCTGCGACCTCGTCACTCTAGAACAAACAGTGAATGTTCTCCTTTTGCTACTGCACTGTAAATTTTTGTAGGCTTACATAGACGTAGGCTACGTTGACTCGGCTTAGACCACCCAAGTGGGCCAAGTGAGATGCCTGAATCTGTAGCGCCAGTTAATCAAGCAATCAAGCAAGCAAGAATTTCAACTGGTCAAATAGTTCAGTTATCAGAATACGCCTAAAACTGCTGAAATACTCGACAGATCGACTGTTATACGACAGTGAGTTCCAGACTGAACGTGCGTTAACGACGAAGGCTTACACTAGTGCAGTCCGCGGTATAGCGAGTAATAATTTGTTAGACGACCACAGTGTGTGGCGGTTGGTAGTCACGAATGAAACGTGACAGAATAAGCCGTGGTGTCAGTAGATCATGTCGCGCGTATCAAAAACACGTATTGCATGGGCAAGAGACCGTTTCTATATTTGTATATGATGACGGCCGACGTGTAAATAAGCCGTTGACAGATTGGTAACGAGTGGAGCTGCCGAGGTAACTCGGCGACAGTGTCGTATCGCGATGCGTGACACACCACTCTAGTCAGTGAGTTATGTGTAACCTGCAGTTTGTCGAGATTATTGGCTAATGTGCTGTAAAACAGTGCAGTGTAGTCCAGCCGTGTGCTATCATCTTGGCAATGTCGACTGTGACCATGCAGTGGACGTTGGATATGTCGCAGTGCACGTCATGACAGTTGCAACTGCGGACGACTTCAGTGATCGACACGCCGGTCCGTCGTCAGAACTTAGTCGAGTGTGACGTCAAGTAGATTGACTGTCTCGTGGAACGGTACCACACGGCATAACAATCACTCATAGTGACTGGGTTCATTGCAATACAGTGGAGAAGGGACATGAATTATATTCGCACAACCACGCAGGGTTGGTTGCGTGGCACAGTGGTAGAACGTTGGTCTTTGATCGGCAAAGTTTCCCTGTCCTGCGCTCGACCTGCAGCTGATGGGTAACCACTTATGTGGGTAAACTGTCCGCTGTAGGTCAGCCAACCAGGCCGACTCAGCCTTTCATCCTTCCGGGTAGATAAATGAGTAGTAGACTGCAATTAGATGTCCGCAACCTCAGTCTGGGGAGGCGCCATCTGGTGAACGCTTACGAGGTAAAGGCAGGCATTGATGTAATTGCAGGTAACACTGTGTGATCCATGTCTGAGCGCCTTGAGTGTGAGCCTAAGGTAGGCCTACAACAAAAGTGTGCTATATAAATACACTTACCTACCACATAGCATGAGGTTAAAAGGCGTAAGCGCTACAGGTAGGCCTATATCGAATAGAAATATTAGGAAATCGCTCAAGAACTTTTCATCGGAGTCGTTCACGTCTATAGACCTAGGCCCACTGTACCGAGAACACAACAGCATAAAAAGATATGATATGCACGTTTTTTTACTTTAATAACAAAAGAAAACAATATCGTGCCCTGCTATTGATATGTAAAGTGACGGTATTATTATTATCGTCGGTTAGCTCTGAAGTCTGGACATTGAGTGCTATGGACAAGTGACAACGTCTATAGGCCTATGGCACACAGACCTCTGTACTATACGTCGTGACGACGTATTAGGCTATCTGACCTCTTGCTGTTGCCAGAAGCGCGTTCCCTGAGCCGCAGGAAGTCAGCGGCAGTCATCGACGTTGAAGATCCTGCCCCGCTGACCATTGTTGGATTCATTGAGAACGACCACGACATTCTCCGTGCCTGTCACACCCTCGTCGCCCTATCTGTCTGTCTGTCCGTCTGTTCGTCTGTGTCTGATGCTGCCACGACTCTGCTATATCCACTTTTTCTATACGTCTACTTGACTACTTCTGTCTCTACTCCTAGTTGATGCTTGCAGTCGCTGCAGCTGGAATTTCATTAGTGATGTGGTGTGGTGTCGAAAGTATCGTTGTTCGGTTTCACATGAGTTCGGATTATTCCTTGTTTGGATATTTCATATCATATCATAAACATATTTGTAAAGCGCCATAGGCAGAGCTACAGAGGCGCTGATTTCGGTAACGCTAGAGACATCTTGGTGATATAAAGAGTCGTTTGGGTGACGTATGAAGGCTTTTCGATGCCACAATGTTTCAGAGACAAACGAAGCGACTAACCGCTGTTTCTGTTTAGGTCATTTATGTTGGTATGCCAAAAATGCAGTTTAGCAACGATACATAGTTGGCGCATCAGGAGTAGAAACAGAGCTTCGCGGGAGAAGCGTATTGTATGTCAATCTTTCATCTGAAGTAGATGTGACGTACATCGGGCAACAGATCGACAACGGGACATAACACCCTCAGTCGACATCTTACCATAATGCGGAGGATTAACGACCCATTGTGTCCTCTATGCAAGGAAGAAGAGGAAACAAGTCTTCATTTCCTTGGTAAATGCTGTGCTACAGCCAATATACGCAGGTTGCATTTTGGGGTTACTTTTCTGGAACCCGGAGACTTAAAACAGGCGCACTGGATTACTCTCTTGAGGTTTGCAAAAACCACTAAGAGATTTCAATAACCAATTGGTTAATCAGGGGCAGCGCATTGGACCCGATTGGCGGCCTCAGCGCCAGACAGTCTATCTGTCTGCCCCGAAAAGAAGAGAAGAAAAGAGAAGAGAAAAGAAGAGAGAAGAGGTACTTGTATGCTCGCAAATACAAGTGCTTGAAATCGGTAGTTAAGTACAGCTCAACTACAAGTAGAAGTACCAAGTAGGCCTACAAATGGGCACATGGTGATAGAGCGATTGAGTGTAAACAACGATGTCCTCGTAATATGAATGCGTCCACGCATGTCTCAATCTATAGACGAGTGATGAAATCCGCGGACGCCAGACAGCATTACGAGTTGGCAGATTGATAGACCGCATCCACAAATGGGCCTGCTGATATTATCAAAATTTATCACCGTAGACGAAAGTTTTTGCAAACCATGTCGACTTCTTTTTACTACATAACTAGGATTCTTATCTACTAATAATAACGAAGTTTTTGATAGTTATATTTTTACTGAAACAATCAAACTCGTCAACGAAACGTCTAAACAAAGCCTTCGTGAGTCACCGAGACAACTTAGAACCAAAACTTTCCGTCATTAAAACAGCGTGTCATTGAAATTCAATAACACGTCACAGAGCGCTTCTGGATTACAGAAAAAAATATAACGGTCTATATCTTTAGCAAGTGTAGATTTCATCTACTTTCTATATGAAGAATGTAACAAGAAAATCTGCTGTGTGAGGCACAACAGGCGTACACATCCCCGTATTTGGAACATTTTGGTCTTAATTTGGACAAACAGACAGACTGCAGACTCTCGCATGAAGCGCCCAACTTATAGGCGTGGGTAAACGCTACATTAGCCCTGTCGGCCCTGTCCGCCGGCCAACAGGGTTAATCTACCCTGTTGGCCGGCACACTACATCGGCCCTGTCGGCCACGAGGCGGGGTCCTGACCCTAACCGACCCACGAGACGGGCAACTTTTTGGAAAACTGGCCGACAGGGACCCTGTAGTGTTTACACATGCCGCCCAAAAACAGTACCCCTCCCTGTAAATATCGTATCGAATTTATGATATTAGCACCTCACTAAGGCCGGTAGGTGCAAGTCGGCGCAGCTGCGTTCCTGGCTGAGCTCTTGTAGGCCTGGCCCTGGGCTACTTCAATGCACCTGGTCCAACACAGCGCTATTAATAGGTCTCAGCACACCAAGCGCCTGGCTGCTGCTGCTGCTGCATTTTTCTATCATCATCTCGCCCGTCGCCCCAGTCACAATAATGTACACCTTTAGCCATTCGAGAGCACGATCGAAACTCAAAGCCGTGTAATTCAGTGTCTGATGACAGTGGCGGATCCAGGATTTTCGAAAGGGGGTGGCGGGTGTCGAGCTCCGTAGGCGCGATTAAACCGAGGATCGAGGCGCCGTAGGTGCGAATGGGTGTGGGGAGGGG
>Ga0209149_1002556_pt1 | contig 10288 bp, 5 predicted proteins | sample WorMetTyACAVOLI2_FD_187423 | JGI IMG/M metagenome (GOLD analysis project Ga0209149, IMG submission 187423) | Marine gutless worms symbiont microbial communities from Max Planck institute for Marine Microbiology, Germany - Olavius algarvensis... ... | reverse complement strand
TGATTCTCTCGGTCGACTGACGCGCCTCTCTGACACTCCACGCACTCTGCTGCCCGTCAACTTCAGGTTTGACAAATAATGAAACGTTTCACTTGCTCTGTGCTGTGCACTAGTGTTATTTAAGTTTACACAGATTCTCTACCTGCACCAAAACAGAGGTTATACAGTCAGGTTTGTTTGTCATTCGTTCAGTCTGTGAGCAGGATTAGTTACTGCAAAAGTTACCAGTCAAATTCGTTGAAAGTTGATGTTATGGTTGGGCCTATCAATCAGAAGAATCGATTAACGTTTGGTGGTGATCCGGTCCCGGATAAGGATTCCGGATCGCTTTTCCACTTTCCGCACTATTGCGAAATATGGATTTTAGGAGCTTTATTAGCATTTCTCATACAGTCACCGGCCGATCTTCACAACACTCGGCCAAATGACTGACGTTGACAAGAAAATGAGTCCGCGATATTTTGGGAGTGATCTGGGAGACGTCCGAATCCGTATTAATACGGAAATATGGATTTGAATCCCGGGATAACCGTCTAGTTTATCTTGTTCTTACTAATGTTGCCCAGCTCCGGTTCACCAGGTGGCAGCACCTGTTTTTTATTACCTCCGACAAAGGAGGAGGTATATGTTTTTGCCCGTGTTTGTTTGTCTGTCTGTCTGTTAGCGAGATTTCTCCAAAACGCGTGCATGGATTTGGATGAAATGTTGCGTGTCGACGGATGGACGAACTGATTAATTTTTGAGCCCGATCCGTATTATAGTCCGGATGCTGGAATCGGATTGGCTGCTTTCTCTGACATTGTATAAGTGCTGCTCCGCGGAATGTTACGTTGGGAAAGTCCATTGGCGGCACGCTGCTAGAGCGAGCCATGGTTTTAAAATGGTTTTATTCACTGAGCCGTCGGAGGTACATGTGCTCTACCGAATGCTTTTTTAGTTCCGTTTTTTTTCAGTTATACTTCTTGTTTTGGTGAGCGAATAGATGTTCTGTTTCATTTTGGTTTTGACTTGGAGGCATATAAGTCAGATGCACTAAATGGGCTGCTCTAGTCATGTTTTTCTCCAAAAATGCAGCAGGTGAAGTGGTGTTAGCATCTTGCAATTTTGATAGACAAGCAGACATGGCACAGTCGTGTTGCAACTTTTTTATGGTGTTGCAGAGCGAGCCGTTTGTTCTGGAGCACCGTCGACCCGCGGCGGCGCTCCGTCTACACTCTGAAAATCACGGAGGTTCATCCGAAGGTTGTGCACCCGCCAACTGTCATAGTGAACGATATAACGGTAGCTCATGACGTGAGCGATCCAAGATATGATGCAGTTTTAGCTGCAAAGTATGACGTGGCATCGGCAATGGCGCACACCGCCGCTGGCCAGGCGACGTCGGACACACTGTCGGAGACGAGCACCGTATCTGCTACGGAGGCTGAAGACGTGGATCCCGCAAGAGCTAATAGGCAGCCGATGAGTGACGTATTGCGACAAGAGAAAGCCGCTAGCTTTGTAGCTAAATATCATCCGACGCGGCATGATTATTCCCGTCCTCGGCAGGATGGACGATTCTCGCGTCACCTACATGCCGACACTACTGCCGTGCGACGTCAGCAGCTTGGTAGATCGGACTTCCCCAACACAGCAGCATCCGATGCCGACCATCGGTCATGTGTAAGGACTGCACCCGGAGTCAGTCGTCTTTCTTCGTCTACGTTAAAATTGCTCGGTCTGACCGGCGACAGCTCGGCCGAGGCCGACACTGGCGACAATCGAAGCGCGACAGCGTCAGACTGCGTTGCCGACACTTTGTGTCACGACGATCTGTTACTAACGATGGCAAAACGATTGAATGACGCTGCCGCACAGAGCTCGAAAAGTACTGCCAGTGTTGTTGCAGCTCCAGCTGGATGTGACGGTATGGACACAGCACAGCATAGATTGCCCAACAGCATAGAGACGGCGTTGCCGCCGCCAGTGACGATAACTCTTGGTAAACCGGAGTGCGAGAATGTGGAAGTGAGTCTGCGTCGATCGTTGCAGACCGATGGGCCGCCGTACCATGACTCTGACAACGAAGACTCTAATTTGTGTGGGGTAAATGCCAAGCGGCAGCAGGGTAACAATAGTAGCGGAGTAGATGGTTCGGCTGTTGATATAGGCAGCGAGGACCGTCAGAGGTCTAATGAAGTGAGTAACAGCACGTGCGACGTCGACGAGACTGTGTGTGAGCGCCGGCCAGCCCCTGTCGACACTAGCGACGGCAAGGCGTCGCGCAGCAGCGATCATTCTGCTGACAAATGCGACGCGTTGAGCTCAGCGAGCCACATTCGTCGCAACACTGTCGATCGAGAGTCTTCCGGTGACATACACGATGCCACCACGTCACGGAACACGGAACGCCTCGGCACTTCTTCGAAACCTCTCAACCAACCATACAATGCTGTCGACGTCCACAAGTTCTCCGTTGTCAGGGATCGGAGCTCACATGGCAGTGTATTAACGAAGGTTCCTTGCATTATTTTGCGTGATGTTATCAAATCGGGTTTCGCTGTGATGAACAGCGACGGAACGTGTCGACTAACTCAGCCGTCCACCGGTGGGTTGGTACAGTCCACGGCAGAAGGCACGGGATTAATGAGAGAGCTCGACACTGAACTGAATACATCACTGCCAGCAGCGAGTTTATCATCAGCTGTGTGTACAGTGGTGTCTTCTGCTAGTTCATCTCCAGCATCATCGTTTGCTGAGTCCGATAATCCAGCATCTCCATCATCGTCAGCAGCCGAATCTGCCGCTGCTTCTGATACCTTATGTACAGCTGTGGCGGCATCAGTCTCTGAGTCATCAGTGGATGAGCGGTCACAGACATTGGCTGCTGAACCCGCGACAGCAGCGTGTGGTAAGTCACCGTCAGCCACCGAATCTGTTGATGTATCGAATACTTTGTGTACAGCTGCGGCAGCGGTTGCTACGGCAACGACATTGGAATCAGTGTCTGAATCATCAGTGGACGAGCGGTCACAGATGTTAGCTGCTGAATCAGCTACAGCAGCATGTGGTAAGTTGCCATCAGCTGCCAAATCTGCTGATGCATCCAGTACTTTATGTAGAGCTACGGCAGCAGTTGCCATGACAACAGCAGCTGATATGCTGTCGTCATCCTCATCAGCTGCTGAATCTGAAGCTGAGTCTGGCATTTCGTTGTCAGCCACTGAATCTGCTGTGTCCGATGCATTATGCACTGCTGCAGAAGCGGTTACTATGACGACGGCAGCATCTTCACTGTCTCCCTCTGCAGGTGAACCTACAGCTAGAGCTATGGCATCGGTTGCCATGACAACAGCAGCTGCTGAATCTGAAGCTGAGTCTGGCATTTCGTTGTCAGCCACTGAATTTGCTGTGTCCGACGCATTATGCACTGCTGCGGAAGCGGTTACTATGACGACAGCAGCATCTTCGCTGTCTCCCTCTGTAGATGAATCCACAGCTGAGTGTGATACTTTGTACACAGCTGCGGTAGCAGTTACTACGGCAACAACAGTGACATCACTAACGGCATCTGCATTATCTTCTGGTGAACAGTCGTCATCAGCTGCTGATGTATCTGCCACTGAAGCTGAGCATAACGAGTCGTCTTCAGAGAGAGTCACTTCAGCAACTTGTGACGTACATTACAGCCAGCCTGCCGTTGATGTATCTAACTGCTCGGCTTCAGTTGACACACAGCATCTTTTCGTGTCATCTACCAGTCAGCCACAGTCGTCTGTTGATAAAGATCGCAAAGATGATGACGACGATGATGATGCTCAGTCATCCGTTGATGATAAAGGTCGTAGAGATGATGATGTCAGTGGAGGAGGTGGTGACGTCGACTTTGTGAGTGCGGCTGATGCCAATACACTGCAAACTGGCACTACGCTGCCACTATCTTCTCCCAGTCCTGGCGGGATTTCCACTGAAAGCGAAAGTGAAACTTCAAGTGAACCTAATGAAGTTTCTGTGTCATCGAGGGTGGCACGGGCCAGTAATGAGAATCAGGCAGTTACATCTGACCCGGTGACAGTGGCTGATACTAGAGGTGCAGCAGATTGTGGTGCACAGTCAGCATCTGGAGGCAAGACTGAAGCTTCGGCTGCAGGGCCGGCTGCTGATGCTGATGCATCAGACATTCGGGATCATCGTCTGGTGCCACCGAGTGCTGCATCTGCATCAGTTTCTTCTAGTGATGATGTTAGCAGTTTTCCGGGGTCAGCTTCACTGTCTGTATCAGTGTCACAGAGTCAGGTGTCACAGCTGTCGGCGGAAATGCCATTACCGTCATCAGTTATTGTCGCATCTTCGTTATCATCTCCACACGTCGTTGAGTCAGTATCGCTGTCACCATCAGCACCTGTCAGCAATGCAGTGTCGCTGTCAGCAGATGTCAGTAGTGCAGTGTCGCCGTCGCTGTCGGCATCTGTCACCGATGAAGAGCTACTGTCACCATCAGCAGTTGTCAGCAGTGCAGTGTCACCATCACCGTCAGCAGATGTCAGCAGTGCAGTGTCAGTGTCAGCAGCTCTCAGCAGTGTAGCAGCTGTCAGCAGTGCAGTGTCGCCGTCACTGTCAGCAGATGTCAGCAGTGAAATGACGACATCACTGTCAGCAGATGTCAGCAATGCAGTGTCACCATCAGTAGATGTCAGCAATGCAGTGTCACCATCAGCAGATGTCAGCAATGCAGTGTCACCATCAGTAGATGTCAGCAATGCAGTGTCACCATCAGCAGATGTCAGCAATGCAATGTTGACATCACTGTCAGCAGATGTCAGCAATGCAGCGCCACCATCAGCAGATGTCAGCAATGCAATGACGACATCACTGTCAGCAGATGTCAGCAATGCAGCGCCACCATCAGCAGATGTCAGCGATGCAATGTTGACATCACTGTCAGCAGATGTCAGCAATGCAGCGTCACCATCAGCAGATGTCAGCAATGCAGTGCCACCATCAGCAGATGTCAGCGATGCAATGACGACATCACTGTCAGCAGATGTCAGCAATGCAATGATGACATCACTGTCAGCAGATGTCAGCAATGCAGCGTCACCATCAGAAGCTGTCAGCAATGCAATGACGACATCACTGTCAGCAGATGTCAGCAATGCAGCGTCACCATCAGCAGATGTCAGCAATGCAATGTTGACATCACTGTCAGCAGATGTCAGCAATGCAGCGTTGTCATCAGCAGCTGTCAGCAATGCAATGACGACATCACTGTCAGCAGATGTCAGCAATGCAGCGTCACAATCAGCAGATGTCATCAATGCAATGTTGACATCACTGTCAGCAGATGTCAGCAATGCAGCGTCACCATCAGCAGATGTCAGCAATGCAGTGACGACATCACTGTCAGCAGATGTCAGCAATGCAGTGACGACATCACTGTCAGCAGATGTCAGCAGTGCAGTGTCACCATCAGAAGCTGTCAGCAATGCAATGTTGACATCACTGTCACCAGATGTCAGCAATGCAGCGTTGTCATCAGCAGCTGTCAGCAATGCAATGACGACATCACTGTCAGCAGCTGTCAGCAATGCAATGACGACATCACTGTCAGCAGATGTCAGCAATGCAGCGCCACCATCAGCAGATGTCAGCAATGCAATGACGACATCGCTGTCAGCAGATGTCAGCAATGCAACGTCTCTCTCACCATTAGCAGCTATCAGCAGTGCAGTGTCTCATACGCCGACATGCCGTGTCAGTTCTCTGCAACAGCTGCTGACGTCTGCCAAGCATTCGGTGCCGTTCTTTGTGCACGTCGTACCTCGCCATTCAACGGCGGATGCCACAGCAGGTGAGGCAGCAGCATCGCACTGTGACCGTGTGCCAGACCGACCTGCCACACCAGCGACCTCTAGCAATCACAGCTCCGTGTCCAGCAGTCATTCGTCTGCTGTCAACATACTACAAAATATTTTGCTTGAGAGACAAAAGCTGCTCGGTAGTGATGGTCCACCCACCATGTTGACTCAGGGTACACAGACTCCGTCTCCATCTTATAAAATAAAGAGACTGTTACTCGGTGAGGATGAGCCGACTGCCAAGAGAGTGTGTGTTGCTGGTAGCACTAATATGGCTACAGTTCAGTTCGATGGTAGGCAGCAGTTGACTGATGGACAGGAACATTGTGGGTGGTCTTCGCTGTCATTGGCCGGTCCAGCGGCTATAACAGCCAATGAGAGTGGGTCTTCGTTGTTATTTGCCGGTCCAGCGCCTACAACAGCCAATGAGAGTGGGTCTTCATTGTCATTTGCCGGTCCAGCAGCTATGACAGGCAGTGAGAGTGGCTACAGACTGGCACGAGCAACAGCTAGCAGCCATGATTTGTGGGCGAGACCTAAAGCTACTTCGGAGCCTAACCAGCCTGGTACTCAGCACACAGACCAGCGACTGCCGACACAACCTGGTTCTCCACCCACGTACCATCCTACGATGCAGCCGAGGGACTGGCAAATTACGTTACGGCCCAGTACCCACACTGCGGACCACTTTGTGCATCCAGCTATTCAACTGACAGACAGCGCAGCACCACAGCATGGTACTCAACCTCGAGAGTTGAAGATAACGCTACAGCCTGGTGCTCAACCTACAGTATTGTCCGACAGAAGTAACCTTTCTACCCCATTGCCAGCGCGTGGACATCATAGTTGTCAAGATGTCCGTCGTGGTCGCCAGCAGTCGTATGTCAACAGCAGAAAGAGTCAGTCAGGTCGGACACTTTTACATTTCCTATCATATTTTTGTTGCCTTAGGAAGAGCATCCAGCGTAAAAAAAATACCTCATGGTGCACGACTGGGCTTATTCTCACTCTCGTCTGTGTGGCTGCTGCAGGCCTGCTAGTGGTCATACAGTGAGAGGCGTGAGTGAGAGGGGACCAGTGATTAACCAAGGACCTCTCTCTCTTCTCTTCTCTACGGGACAGACAGCTGTTAAACTGTCTGGTGCTGAGGCCGCTAATCGGGCCCAATGCACTGCCCCTGACTAACCAAAAACCCAACGACAAGGCGAAGGGCTATATCCTCCTTAAAAAGGGCCAAAGACAGTTAGAAAAAGCTTTATCCTTCTTACATAAAGGAATAATAAATAACAACTCCTTTATATTAGTGTTATTTAACAATAAAGAATATTATAACCAAGAGACCGGTATTCTAAGATCCCGACGACTAAGTCGAAGGGTAAAAAATGAGAATAATTTACCCTGCTTAACCAAGAGCCTAATCAAATCCAGAATTAGGCGAGTATAAGTGAAGTGTGGGTTCTTGTCCTCGGGTTCATCATGTTTAGGGTGCAGTGGTGTAGTGGTAGAGTATCGGACTCGTAACCGAGAGCTTGCGGGTTTGACTCACATCCGGTCCACTGCAAGCAACCTTGAGCAAGTTGCTAACCTACTGTGTGCTTAGGCCAACTCAGTCTCCTACCCTCGGCGGGACGGGAAATGAGCAGTAGCCACGGCTACAAGGTGAAGGCCTAGTGTGGCTGATTGGGGAGATGGTGTGTCTGCTAGCTGCACCATGGGTCCAGTTGTCCATTTGCACGGGCAATGGATGGCCACATAATGGGCTGCGGCACCATTGGCTCATGCCAATCAGCTGCCATTTCCAAGATTGTAAAGCGCTGCTGGCACAACGAGTCTGACTCATATAAGTGGCACTATAGCAAGTGTTCAGACCTTTACCTTTACCTTTCTAGGTAACTGAACTGCCTGAAAAGAATCGTCTTTGAAATGCCGTGTTGTGGCGAGTGGTATGTTGAAGCCCACTCTCTCTGACTCAGTCAATGAAGCTGTTGTTCAGGAAAACCTGGAAATGTCATGGAATTTGACAGCTGTCAGGGAAATGTCGGGGATTTTTCTAAAAGTCAGGGAAGTGTAGAAGTAAAAAATCTTGTCTGGGAAAAGTTGCCTAAAACTGTTTATTGTTAGCTGCATATTTGCGTCCGTGCAGAACTAGTACGGGCATGATGAGTAACACTTAAATGCCGAGTGCCGCGGAAGCGTTCCACGAATTGTGAGGGAAATGTCGGGGCATTTCACAGTCTCTGGAGAGTGGTCACACCGGTTGCATGTCGACGTACAGGTGGTGGCGTTGGTCGTCGTGACAACAGCAAGGTGGATGACGACGTTGAAGTGTCACCGCTGCTGGCGATGTTCCAGATGGAGGAGAGACGACATCGACAGTCCGGTGGAGCTGGCACCACTGTCAAGAAAGAAGTTCCGCATCTCAGCTTTGAGATCACGAGTGATGACGGCTTCCGCGTTGAGTCCGACTCGCTGACAAGCAAGTCTTTGATTTCAGTGTCGTAAAATAATAATAGATAATAATTCTAAGACAATGTTTATGGTGTTGTCGTCATGGCAGAGCCATTGTAAGAGTTCACCCAGTTCAGTTGATGTATGTAGAACAAAGCCAAGCAGTCTCCGACTCTCAGACCAAGCCAGACAGCTTAGGCTGTGAGTATGCCTGTGCAGGGTGCTAGAGTCTACACCTACCATCGCCATTTATTATTATTACTCAGCCCGAAAGCTGATACTCATTTTACTGTCCAACAGAGGGTAGAAGACTGAGTCGACCTAGTTGGCTGGTTACATACCGAGATGGTTTACCCACCCTCAAGACAGTCACCCATCCTGGTACTGACCGGGTCTGACGTAGCCCAACTGCGTTGATCGAGGCCAACGCAGTACCACTATGCCAAACTGCCAACCAAAGTAAGTAAGTAAGTATCGTACATTTATTTGGCGCGTTATGTGAGACACCCCCAATTCGCTAACCATGCTGATAGGCAGACACATGCGTAATCAGTGACTGTCTAAAGGTTGCTGAGCTGACTTGGGATCTCGTAAGTCATCTGGTAGTGTCTATATTGAAATTTTTTTTTGTTATATTCTTTACTTTACATTTTAGTGAGCTGAGCCTGGTGGGATTGGCCCTCGACCTGGTTGACTAACCATCGTCCTTCAGTGCTATGACACGGTTGGTTGGGTCATGTGACCTGTAAAGTTGTCCCTGAAATGAACTATAATGTGTCGAATGGGACATTAAACCCTACTATACTGTACTACATCTACTGACATGCACTGCGTCAGTGCTGATATCCACTATCTTGCTAAAAATTGTGCCATTGCTGGATTTGACCAGGTTCACCAGCAATAACTGGACCTGCATCCATAATGTAAGTACACTTGCCACAGGTTGTCGAGGAGACATTTTATGCTGACAAATCATGATTTTTTTAGGATGACCACTTGTCTGGAAAACCTGGAAATGTCAGGGATTTTGACACCTGTCAGGGATTTTACTAAAAGTCAGGGAAGTGTCGGGGAAAAATCTTGTCAGGGAAATGTGGCCTAAAACTGTTTATTGTTAGCTGCACATCTGCGTCCATTCTTGACTTTGTTGAGTTTGTACATTTCATTTTGGTTTCGGATCATGCACTGTTGCATTTTTACCCCCACCACTAACAATAACACTAGTACCAGCATGATATGAGTAACACTTAACATGGGCAGGAGTGCCGTGAACCATCAGGGAACTTCACATTGTCTGGAGAGTGGTCGACCTGTTTTATACTGTGGGTTTTCTGCATGTGTCTGTCGACAGAGGCGTGGCAAGCTGTGATAGACAAAGTACAAGATGCAAGGCTGAGCGCTGGCATGAAACCTCTTTCATTTAGCGGTAAATTCTGCCATGTCTTTCACTTCAACTGTATTCGTATTACCACACCTTGGTAACAGCCGGTGGCGTATTGTTTCTGGTTTCCTTCGTTATAATCATTGTAATACTAGTCACATTTTTCATTTTCAACCAGAGTAGGGTTGGTTACCTAGACCCCGCCTTTCTTTCCATATTTGGAAGCTAATTATGCAACTAGGTCAACCACAACCAGCTTTCATCAACCGGACTGAAACTTCAGTTGTACGTGTGGTTAGGCGTGTAGTGTCCAGGATGTAGCATTGCAGGTTGTTATGTGTAGTTATTTATTTAATCTGTACTTTATTCAATTTGTGTAATTTATTAATAGTTACTAGAAAGTGTTTGTTTGTTCAGTGCTGCGTTGTTTTCAATTGCTATCTATGGTGTGGTTAACCGGGTCTATGGTGTGGTTAACCGGGGTGGTTCTCATTCGCTGGTTGGTCTGACTCAACCAGCCACACTCTGGTTGAAAATGAAAAACGTGACTTTTGTGACGAAAACATCGGCAGTTGCAAGCGAGCAGCATCGGTAAAGTATGGCTGAGCTGTGACCTGTAACC
>Ga0209149_1002555_pt1 | contig 10289 bp, 8 predicted proteins | sample WorMetTyACAVOLI2_FD_187423 | JGI IMG/M metagenome (GOLD analysis project Ga0209149, IMG submission 187423) | Marine gutless worms symbiont microbial communities from Max Planck institute for Marine Microbiology, Germany - Olavius algarvensis... ... | reverse complement strand
TTGTGTCGCGTGGATCTCAGGGGTTTGTAGGCCAAAGTTCACCAAACGTGGCATTACTGTAGAGCAACCATCTGTGCTTAACAAGTTTTTTTCAGAATTACAATATTCTGCCGCGTTCTGGCGTGAAAGCAGAAAGTTTGCGGGTGCGGTCTGAAAATACGCTAAATTTCGTCACTTTTTGGCCCACCCTGTAGTTTAAGGGTGACTAGGAAAAATTCCAAGACCTAACTTCTCTAATGACACTCAAGGTCTACCACGTGTAAAATTTTCGCGAACCTCCGTTAACGATGGCCGGAGAATAAGGCGGCCATTAAAAAAAATAAATAAATAAATAAAAACATTGGCAAAATATAACATGGTCGCCCGCTTACGCTGAGCGGGCGCCCATAATTATGTTATTTCGTTTATGATTAAAACTATAGTATAAGTGACAGTACGTAGTGCACATTTATAAGTGAAACTAATAAAAACAATTGGAACATTTTTTCTTAAGATATCCGATGGCAGTTGACAATGTTTTCATTACTGAAATCTCCCAACTCGTAGAACTTAACATGCATGCATGCAGTAAACAAGAAACATAGCTATCGCAAACAGATCGCGCTTCAGGAGCGCACACACAGTAGCGACAGTAATTTTTCAGGGGGGAGTGGGGTTGCACGGTGAAGGAAGCATTTGGGACACCGGCGGCCGCTGCCTGAAGCATAAATTTTAGTGTGGGATAGTTTTTGACGCGGAGGAATCATTGGTGACAGCGGCCGCAAGCATAAATTTTACGGGGGACAGTTCTTCACGGGAAATTTTTTTTACGGAGAGGAAACATTTGTGACACCCTTGGTCATGGGCGATTTGACAGAAAATGGCGAAATTTTACATACCCCACATATATTAGACGCCCCCGTAGCATGAACCCAGTCGGAATTTCGCAGAGATGTTTAGTACTGGCAAAACTAGAACGATTGGGCTACCATACGCTGAAGAAAGTATGATGATATACGTTTAAGCCGTTTCGATACAGTACCGGAACGTGACAGACAGACAGACGGACGCTGCAGAATTGCTCTGTCAATCGCTCGTCAGCATTGCTGTGCTGACGCGTGATAAACGATCAAACACAGAATCAAACAACTCACATCTCTGAACAGTCTAGTACATCTATGTGCGCGTTATCTGGTTCAGAATATTACATTACATGTACTATTGGTCAATATTTGCGTTGTATAATTTATAAAAATATTACTATTTAACCATTATACTGGCACTACTTTATTCACCTTTATCGTGTGGATGCATGGGGTGTCATGCATCAGAAACAGAGGCATAAACCGAACTTGACAGGCGCACATCTATAATGCATTTACAGCTCGGTGGTCAGTTGTATATGGCAGATAACAGTGATACAGGCCGACGGCTCGACAGTCGTTATCATTCGTTTGACTGCTCTAAATGCGTGAAAACCGTATGCTTCCGAACAGAAGCGTCCGCCGTCTGTTTGTACCGGCGCATTGGCATTCACGTACAAGAACAAGAAGCTCAGCTGTGCCAGAGAGGCCGTGCGATGCTTCGTGTCGTTGAATATTTCCCTAAGTCACTCAAAGTCAATTAAGGTCATTCGAAATTACACCCTTAAGTAAAGCGCACGTGTAAGTCCCTGTGTTCCATTGTTTTTTGTGTGTTCTCATGTACATTATATTTTTTTTCATTTTTCTCATTTTCTATCTGCTTTTGTATGTATTGTCTACTGTCATTATAATGAATAAACTTTATCATTGTAACTATGCATGTATTGCGTACCGTTTCTGAAATATTCAGAGTCAAAATGGCGTGACCTTGAAATTTGGTTAGGGTCCATTCAAGGTCATTGGAAATGGCACCATTCGATAGATCACATGATGAGCTCCTATTGGCGTTCTATGGTCCTATCTTGTATGTTGTATTTCCGAGATAAAACGAGATATCGGTCGAAAATTGTAGTCGTACCCAACACTTTTGTTAAGTTGGTATAATAATAATATATTCAAAGAAACAGCGTCACACAACTAAAGCTACTCTCGTGAGCCGTCTCTGTACCGGCAGCCCTTAGTCATAACTAAGCAAAGTTCTATCGACTTACAATAATTAATTAAATTTAATTTTTGTTGCAAGTTTTTATTACAACAGAGTATTCTGACAAAAATACTTTTACTTCTAACTTGCATATCATTAAATATGTAATTAAAACAGTATGATGAACTTCAGTTGAGACGCCGGAACAATGGCGTCTTAGGCGGTCAGCACAATTTCACTAAAACTTTGCTGTGCCGGTATTGCAGTTTTATTGTAGTTTTAGTGCAGCTGAATTGCACTTGTGCGGACCGCTTTAATGTCTATTTTAGACCTGGCTTGTGTTTAAGACCAGGCATCTATTCTCGGAAATACGATATGCGCATCTATTGGGCATTCGCCGAAAAGAAAACACCAGGATAACAGATACTGGTCCCTCGGGCATCATCTGTGTGACGTCACTGGTCTGCTGATCAGCTGCTGCAGCTGAGCGTTATCTGTTCGCCTTTCATCATCACTAACTGACCGCTATAATTGGCTCAGATTGGACAGATAATTGAAATTGATATCACAGAGACAACGTGACCAGTGATTGAATTCATGTCTGGCTTATGATATAGAAGCTCGTGTCTATACTTATAACTTCGAATTTATCTGCCGAAGAAGTTTCTAACTCAAAACATCGCGATATCAGGGTTGCAGGACGATCAATTTTTAATCGTCTATTAATCGCAATTAAAAACTACACTGTGTCTAAAAAACTGCACTATTTTTGTTTTTGCGATAAATTAGTCGAATGTTAACCGATTTCTATATTTTTTGGCACGGTGACACCTGAATAAATTTCCAACAATATCAATATAAACTGCCCACCACGCCTAACGTGTGTTCCTACACTATTTTGAGGAAAATAAATTATCAAATTTCCACAAGTTTAACAACTCATATTGGTTTTATTTTCACAAAACTTTTTTTTGTTCTCAAGCCCAATTTTGACATTTTTGCAGAAATACACCAGAAGAAAATGTTAGAAATAGCCCTACGTGTTGCAGTTTTGTGGCATCATAGCTACTTCTGAGTTCCTCTACGTTATAACAAACCACACAACTGGTGCAATAAAGGCAGTCGTTCACACGGTTAACGTGAAGTTCAGAAAACTAAAGTAGAAGAATGTCAGAAACACTAACAATACTTGACAAGCTAAGCAAGACAGTCAGAGCAGTGCTCGAATTGTCCTCCGTGGACGTTCAGCGTCGGGATCGAGACAAAAAAGTTTTGTGGAAATAAAACCATCACCGGTTCTTAAACACCTGTAAATTTGACAACTCATTTTCGCCAAGGTAGTGTAGGAACACACTTTAGGCGCGGTGGGCAGTACGTAGTTACGTACACATATTGTTGGAAATTTATTCAGGTGTCACTGTGCCAAAAATTATAGAAATCGGTTTACATTCGACTAAGTTACTGCAAAAAAAACAAAAAGGGTGCATTTTTTGAGGCATAGTGTAGATAGCACTCACAGAACATACCTCCGCCAATGCGTCTAACCTCAACCAAAAGTGATCCGGAATGCGAAATCGATTAAATACCCACAAAATAAAAATACGTATTGAACATAAAAGCGACGCCTTCTTTTTTGGCCTGAGAATTACCGGCCGTCTACATTTGGTTAGGCCCGCTTAGATCTGCTATTCGCTTCAATGTCTTTCGTCATTGTATTTCTGCTGGTGGTATGTTCGCTGGTGAAAATAACACGGCGTCGGTTGCCTGCTGGCTGTATGGCGCCGGTCACGTGGGCGACTCGGGCGCAGTGCACCGCGGAGCCGCCGTCGGTCACACGCTCAAGTCGGTGCGCGCTCAGTTGCTCCGCTCAGTCTGCTGACAGAAGGTGGCGCTATAGTGGACGAGACCGATGACCGCAGCTGGCCGTCCTCTGACCACTCTCTGGATTAGGACAACACAGTACGCCATCAGACTTCGACGTCGAAGATCGAAAAAGATGATGGCTTGGTAAGTACGATGTTGACATAAAGTTCAGTAGCCCCCAGTTCAGCATGACATGTTGACATATAGCCTATTATTATTAAGAATATATTAAGAATATTCAAAAGGAAACAGTTTCGGTATTTCCGAGTGGGATCGGATTTTGTGCCTGCGGTAGGCCAAGCCACACTGGCAGGTGGAAGCATTATGTTCTCAGGCTGTCCGTCTGTCCGTCCGTTCCAAACTTGTGAACACGATATTTTGAAAGCGAATAAACCGGTTTTGATGCAACAAATTGGCAGAACTGATGCACGGGACAATGACATGAAACGGTCAACTTTACAGGTCACGAGGACGAGACCGACGTCCACACCGATGATCTCCTCTGACCACGGTCAACGTCATGAGGCCGAAGACAGATTTGGGTGACAGTGGGTGTAGTGGTCTAGTGGTAGAGTATCGGACTCGTAACCGAGAGGTTGTGGATTCCAACTTCCACTCATACCCGGTCCACTGCAAGCAACCTTGAGCAAGTTGCTAACCAACCTACTGTGTGCTCTGGCCAACTCATCCTCCTACCCTCAGCGGGACGGGAAATGAGTAGTAGCTCACCTATTGTGGGCTACGGGGTGAAGGCCTAGTGTGGCTGATTGGGGTTATGGTGTGCCTGCTAGCTGCACCGTGGGTCCAATTGTCCGTTAGCGCGGGCAATGGATGACCACGTAATGCGCTGCGGCACCATTGGCTCGTGCCAATCAGCTGCCATTTCCAAGATATAAAGCGTTGCTGGTCGCGAGTCTGACTCGTGTAAGTGGCGCTATAGCAAGTGTCCAGACCTTTACCTTGACCTTTGGAGGCCTGGCTGAGGCATCATTCTCGACCTCCGTGAGTCGTATAGCTTTTCTCTCTAAAAGCTCAATTCGAATTGCTACCTGGCACTGGCAATACCTGGTTACATGAATGTAGTCCACAGTATAAAACTGTATGAAGCCGCGCGTCCACGTGCAGAAGTATTGAACGATTGTTATAACGCGATGGAAAGTAAGTGTTGTTGGTTCTCTGTTGATCGATAATAATGCACTGCTAGCTGTAACCTTCATTATTGGCTGTTGCTATGTCCCCGAAAATTTTCGGGGACCGTAAATAAGCGTTTTGACTAATTCCCCGAATTCGGGGACATAATCGGCGGTAGGTTATGACCCCTTAAAGTAAACACGGGAATCATAGAATAATTACTTAAAATACTGTAGCATAGAATAAAAAAATTTTCGGGGACATAGTCAAAACGCATATTTACGTTCCCCGAAAATTTTCGGGGACATAGCCACTGCGTTCATTATTTTAGCTCCGTCACGGCGTGTAACTGTTAACAGAAACTACAGCTTGTGAGGATAATGTTAAATATTACGAATTCCTACATCTGATAAACTGAATAATGAAGTGTTAAAACTTAAATCGCTGTTTATTTAAGAATTTAATAATCCACATAACAAGACAATAAAAAATTAAATGAAAAAATAGTGGTGGATTGTACGGCTCGGCCAGAAACACGACACTATAACAGTATAACTAAAGACTACGGGGCAATTATTTTATGACTGGTTCTCGACGGAAACAGTTTTTGTTATTATCAGTTCGGGCATGTGGTATTAACGCCACTGTCCCCTTATTATCAAAACGAAGTCTCATAAATTTGGGAGGTCGGGCTGGTTTTGGGGAGACTGACCCCCGCGCCCCTACGTAGAACCGTTCACGGTCTCTGGTTGTGTTTCATCTTCCAGAAAGGTTTTTTATGCTTTGGATCGACAGTGAGTTTATGCGTAATTATGCATGCTCATAGATCGTGAATAACGGAAATAGACTCAGCGTTTCCGTGGTATTGTTATGTACCATGCACGATGATAAGGTTTACGATATCTCGGTGATGACATTTTCTGTTTTTAAGCCGCCACTTGCTCGCAGGGTCTTTACGTGGTGGGATGGGTCTGTCCATCTGCCTGTTTGTCCGTCTGAGACTAAAATGTGTATACAAAAACGCGATTTTCTCCAAAACTAAGCAGTTGACCTCCTACATGGACTTTTCAAAGAACCCATTATTGGACCCCTAAAATTCAAGATGGTGGACGGTCGCCATATCGAAAATCGTTTTAGCCGTAACTCGGCAGTCGATTGCCCGATTTTAGTGAAATTTTTCGTGGGGAAGCAGTTTTCACAGAATTTCAGGCATGGGACAGATTATACCCATCTTCCGCAGAGCATACTTTTTTGTTTTGTGATGCTCTTTTCCGAAATGACCTATAATGTGTCGAGTGAGACGTTCAACATTATATACTATACCATTTCCTGATGCGGTTTGGGCTTCGACGTGCGGCGGCTTTCGTATTGTCTCCGATACACTTGTTTTTTAAATACAATTTTTATGTTTGACACAGTTTCCTAGCTCGTAGCCTTGTGTCAAAAGCGTAAAATGTAAACTCTTGGTGTCAGTGAGACAATACGTCACAATGCGGGGCAGCCCAGTGTTGTTGATCGGTAGAAGCCGTGATGTGGGCTTCGTCAGCTGTGGAACAAGTGGAGGAAGGCGCTACAGAAGCCGACTGCAGGTTGTTTAACGCCAAGGCGGACTGGGTCGATCAGATCGGGCAGAGTGCAGGCACTTGTGGACGACGACCGACAGTTGTTCGTCGACGTTTAGACGGTCGGTTGACCCGCTGAACGGCGCCGTTTAGCCGTACGTTAGCGAGACGTGGTCGACGAGTTCTGCCGCTAGTGAGTTGCGACCCTCTTGACCTGATCTACAGAACGTATGTGCGAGACATTCCAAAGTTCCAACATTCATCCGTCTTCAGGCATGCGTGTTGCTGAAGTCTCACAGCGGACCCGGACCGTTCGTCGGTCCTTTCGGTCTGTTTACTTATCTCGCTGTCCAGTCGGCTCCTCCCACTGCTCGTAATTCATGATGATGTCCTCGCGCTCGGCGCAGCAGCTGACGCAGTGGACGGAATGGTCGCACGGGGAGATGAGGGAAGGTTGAAACCTGCCAGGCGTAAATTATTAATTTACGGGGTCGTATAATAAGCGGTCGCGGAACGACCGAGGTGAGGTGACGGCGAGGCGAGCGCCGTCCAAGATTGTCGGCTGGCTGCGGCGTCGCGGTGGCCGTGGTCTTGGCAGGCCGGCCCGCCGTCGAGTTGAAAGCTCGCCGGTCGGTATAGACGCCAGCGAATTATGCATGCGTGGTCGGTCGTCCGAGAGTCCGCGATGCTGGACCACAGTTCTAGAGGACTGCCCACAACGCTATGTGGGTGTTATCGTGTGTCTGACTCCTGATCGGCTGTCTGATCTGAAATCCCTCCACCCGCAGCACAACACCATGCTAATCAATTAATCATACTCTAGTCTATCCCCAACATTTGCTGTTTACATACATTGGTTCGTATACATGCATAATATTAAATGTACAGTGTTACATGCAGTCAAGAATGCTACGTGACCTTGTAATACTAGTTAATGAAATCAGTAGCAGGTCTCATCTGCGGTCGGCTACACTTGGACGTTCCGAGAACCCGGACAAAGCCTTTCCAGTTGCGGGTCCTGTCGCGTGGAACAGTCTTCCAGCGAGCATTCCGCGAGCTGACATCTACGAACAGCTTCAAACGTCAACTTGAAGCACATTTATTTCGAGTCGCATACGAACCTGCTGTTTAATTCTTTTTATTCTCTTTTTATTTTATGTACTCTCAAATTGTAAGGCGCCCTTGGCCGAACTACTTTGCGCGCGTAGAAGTACTGTGATGATGATGATGATGATGATGATGAATACATTCTGAATTAACAATATTTCTTTCGATTGAATTTGTGATTGGCATGACTTAATGTATCGTTGTCCTTTTCACAACCATTATTCCACTGCAGCTGATCATTTGATGCTAATAAAACAACTGTGACGCGTTTATGGTCGCCACAGGTAAGCCCCCGCCGCAAGCATAAATGTCACAGGGGCAAGTTTTTTACAGGGACGAAACATCTGACACAGTTAGTGGAGCGACAGACGAACGAACAGATAGACAGATGGAGATCACCGTTGCGTAAATCCCTCTGCAGTGGGGGCTTAATGCTGTTGTCAGTAGGCTATTATGCGCACAAATGAAATTTCACTACACTGTAGTCGCTGGTAAGCGGCCGAATATGTTGATGGCGGTAAACAACGACGAAGTGTATGACAAGAAGCCTCAACGTTACGCCGAAGACAACGTTACGCAAGTAACACTAATAAAAGACTCCGCACGAATTATTATTTTGTTGAGGCTAACTACTGCAGGACACAAAGCATCGCGCGGCCTCTCTGCAGCAGCAGAGTTACTTGTAGTGTAAGTTTTCAGGCGCTGCGGCGGGTTGTCTGTTTATGAGTCAGATAGGAATTTGTCAGTATCTTGACCGTGTATACAGGCTACGCAGGACAACACGCTGTGTGCCAAGCTAATTGCAGACTGCATCTTGCCAATCTCGGCAACCCAGTAATTGTTGGCGTACATACGTTACGGCGCAGCTTCCTCCCACGCTGATCACGCTCGGCGTGAATGGTCTGGCAGTCGGAAACGGCGAACGTCGTGTCGCCATAACAATGCTGATTTGCGGCGCGTGTGTATTGCCGAGTGCATTAGCGTGTCGAGTCATGGACTAATGAACACGTTTATTCGCCAAAAAAGGCAGAATGACAGACAGAAAACAGAGTATAATGGTGCTAGTATCTAGATGTCCATGGTCGAGTCATAACGGGCTACTTGCTGCTCGACCAACGAATTAACGTTATTACTCGGGTTTTTCTTTCACCAACCGTCTTTCATACTGCCAGTCAGACAAAGAAACCGGGCCTTGTCAAAAGTGGATCTTGTGTGCTCGTCACACACACAAAACTTTATTCACCGAAAAAGGGCCACAACAAGAAGAAGAAAGAACAGATGTAGGCATACATTATGTTACAGCAAATTTGTGTAATTAGTGATTTTGTGAAATGTAGCGTTAGGGTTAGGGTCAGTTATTTCGTGTAATAACTGTCAATAAATATCAGTAATTACATGAAATTACTAAGAATTTCACGAAATCACTATTACACAGATTTAATTATAATTTAATTTTATTTCATTTGCTCATAAAAGTACAACAGTAAGCAAAATCAACAAGACAAGTAAAACGAGCAGGACAGCAAGGCTCACTAGCTGCTGCCCTTAAGACTATATAGGCATATACAAACACAATAAACCAATAACAAGAAGCTCAGCTGTCGCAGAGAGACCGCGCGACGCTTCCTGTCATTGAATATTTTGCTAAGTCACTCAAGATCATTCGAAATGACACTGTTGCGTAAGGCGCGTGTAAGTCCCTATTAGTATTTTAATGACACTATGTATGTATGTCGTACCGTTTCTGAGATATTTAGCGTCAAAAAATGGCGTGACCTTGAAACTGGGGGTAGAGGTCGCTAAAGGTCATTGAAAATAGCGCCATTCGATAGATCATATACGACTTTTAATGGATTCACGTATTGAATCTTCTGTTGTACGAGGTCGCCGTTTTGGTGGAGTAATGATACTCGTGCATAAGAGTATACAAAAATGTACGAAAATTGTTTGCTGAGATGAGCGTTTTGTTATTGTCATTGTAGAAAATCTGCTGATTGTTAATGTTTATTTGCCGTGTGCTGGATCAGACAACCGGCTATTTATTTATCAAGAAGTCTTTGATAATATTATGTTATGGATAGATCAGTACCCTGATAAAGACGTTATTTTTGGCGGCGACTTAAACGTAAATCTAGAAAGTAGGGATGTTTTCTGTGACTTGGTTAACCAGTTTGTTTTGAATAATGGGTTTATTAGTTATGATCATCTGTTTTTGGGGCTCATTATAGCACGTATTACAATGATAGCTTGAATTGTCATAGCACCATTGATTATCTGTTTACTAGGAATTGTGAGATGGTTGCCAATTACAACGTGATCGACCCGGTTCTCAACTTATCAGACATCGTCCTGTAGTGATTAGATGTAACTGTGTTGTCGCTGAAGACCGTTGTCGTTCAAAGTCAAATGCCAATTCAGATATAAATAAATCTAAGACGTCATTCTTGAGGTGGGATCGCGCCAATCTGGCTTATTATCGAGAATTAACTAGAGTGCAGTTGGCTCCAATCTGGCGTGATCTATGCAGTATAGATACTCTTTTGAAACATCTTTATTTCACCACAAGTGGTAGGAAAAAGT
>Ga0209149_1002554_pt1 | contig 10289 bp, 8 predicted proteins | sample WorMetTyACAVOLI2_FD_187423 | JGI IMG/M metagenome (GOLD analysis project Ga0209149, IMG submission 187423) | Marine gutless worms symbiont microbial communities from Max Planck institute for Marine Microbiology, Germany - Olavius algarvensis... ... | reverse complement strand
GTGATGCCATACATCAGCGAATTGCAGTAGTCCAGGCGACAGGTAATGAACGCCTGAACCAGTGTCTTGGCAGCGTCAGTCGACAATGACCGAACAGCTGGGCGGAGTTGCCGGAGATGATAGTAGTAGATAGTATCTATAGGCATGAATATTACACCGTGAGCTTGAAATGCTTAAGGTCACTCAAGGTCATTGAAATTGGTGCCATTCGAAACCTTGGGTGCGGTTTCCTATTCGCCTTCTATAGTAACTATGGCGCTATCTTGTATCGTCTGAGAGATATAGCAACTTATTGGTAGAAAATCGCGAAATTTTTATATCCCACCTGTATTTAGCACCAACGCCGGAATTTCGGAATTTCGTGAAGATGTTTGATGCTGATAAAACTAGAATGATTGGGCTACCCTATGGTGAAAAAAACTATGATGTACATATGTTAAGCCGTTTTCATCTGATACCGGAACGTCACAGACGGACAGACAGACAGACGGACGGACAGAATTGCTTTATCAGTATCGCGCGCCAGTGTGCTGACGCGCAATAAAAACGTTGGAATAATTTCAGTGAGGTTTTTTATTCTCTTCCACACACTCCGACATTCTTCACCAGCCATGCACGATATGGAAACACCGTGTCCAGGGAAAAAGGGACCAGCAGTACTTTATGCATAACTTTGACAAATTCAACCATACAGTTGTATTTTTTTGCAAAAAAAATAGGAAGAAGATAATGTGAAACTACTAACACAACAAAAGTCCGCCTCACCTAATCAGTGTCGCTACTTTACTTCGCGAATTAAACAATCGCCATGTATTGCAAAGCACAGAGTCATTACTGCCGAGTGCCGACACAACTGCAGACGAAACCGACCAGTTAGCGTGCAACTGTTGGACTAGTCAACGACAGCAAGAACGGTCGCAAACACAATGTCAAAATCAAAAACAGTGCTCGAATGACCGCCATCGGCCGTGACGCACGCTGAGAGACGACGACGCCACTGATGCACAGCAACTGCAATGACGGCGTGATCCAGCTTAGCCCACTCAGTTCTTATGCGATGCTTGAGGTTTACGAGATCAGTCATGCTTTTTTTGTACACCTTCCTTGCAGTATCCCCCGTACATTTAAATCCGGGGAATTTGAGGCCACAGTAGAGGCGGATTGAATTCTGGCTTTTCTTCTATTCTTCTTGCAAAAACATTTTTTTCAATGACGTCACAATTAACGTCATCATTACGTGCAAATATTGATGGGACTTTTACAATTTTTCAGTCACCGGGAATGTCAGGATGATTCATGCCAATTGTGAAGAGTTGCCTAAATTTATCAAAGTTACAGCCAAAATACTGTCGGTCCCTTTTTTTCCGGACATGGTGTTGTATTCTTCTTAACGTGTCTGTCTGTGTGTAGGTGTGTGTGTGTGTGGTTCTGGAGTCACGTCTTGTGCTGCTGCGAGTACTTTGGCAGGTGTTTTTGTGTTCCGCTGAGTCAGCAAAATCTCGTTAGCTTTGCAGCCGTTGTAGATGCGGCAGCTGGTGTTATCATCGTCATCATCATCGTTTATTACGCCAAGAGGCAGCACACAAATCATACATATTACTAGTAAGAAAATTGACTTGAAAACAAAAGAGCATATATATATATACATTAGCAAAAATACTAAAATACTGATCAGACAAAACTCAGCACAGACACTTAATTCAAACTCACACAAGATAGAAGGAACGAAGCCGTACCAGCATTGATTACACGCTAACTGTAATATGTCCAGCACAAATAGACGTTTTGACAAAGCTGTTCCACACACAGTCTTTTATCCAGTACCGGTATGTCGGTAATGACAGGGATTGTATGTTGTATTTGGCCAATAACGACAGAATAAACCTTGTTTTATCCTAAGTAAAATTCGCATTACAGTTACAGCTGGACAGCAAACGACGATAAAATAGGATGGTCTGTTGATCTATAATACAACTCATTGAGAGGCATCCACAATAAAACTGTAGAGTCGTTATCCCGTCGCAGACGGTTTCGTGCTTCTTTTAACCGCCCGATGATAGTATAGAAGGGTGCATGGTTTGCTGTTTCTTCGCGTGTTATTTGTATGCTTAAGGATTTTTCGCCAGAGGAGCAACTGATCGGCGTGGCATTTTGCATGGTGGTACCGCAGTGTCTTTCATGTGTAGTCTGGGAATTTGGAAGTGATACTGTGAGGGGCCTCAAAAATAATGCTGACCGAAGAAAGGGGCTGAGCTGGACAATTTTTTGGCCTCTCAGACACCTGTTTCACCCATGTGACCACGATTATGTCTAAAACGGTTCAATGGAGCGTTTCGTATCAATTACGACTTGAGATCAGCACGAAGGGAGCTTGTCAGACTGTACATTTGGGCCGGTTGCCCCCCCCGCCAGGGACGTCATCCCCCAGTAGTAATTATTATTATTACTTTTGGTGTTGACCCAGTTTTGACTCGGATGTGGATACAGGATCACTTTCACTAGTAAATTGTTTTTCACAGCTCTCGGACACAGTTACTTTATCACGCAGCACCGTCTATACACAGATACAGTAAAAACAGCAGGAAAATTAGCATATACACAATTAAAATATAAAAACAGAATAAAATTGTAACCGAAAGACATATTATAGACCGCTTCTGACAGTTAGTTAACCGTGTAGCGCTGTGTGTGGTCGGCCTCGTGGTAATTCCAGCCTAGTGTTTGACAGTTGTATAGAATATACACATCTTGAGGCAGTCTGTCGTTCACTGTATGTCTGTCTGTCTGTCTGTCTGTCTGTCAGACCACCTCGATCTCATCTCACATTGCGCGACGTCGACTGCAAACAAGAACCAGCAAGACCCACCGCATCGCTGGCCAGCGTCTAGTTTCTGTTTCCGGTCACGTGTGCGAGTACCACGTGACCGGACTGTGCTGTCGCGTGCGGTCCAGTTGCCCGGAGTCCGTCCGTAGAGCGCGTCGTGCGATTATCTTAACCGACGTGCCGGCATTTCCACTGTTGTCCGCCCGGCGGCCGCCGTACAGTAGAGATGGACCTTTCTCGATATACGAATCGACTGCGTTGTATCGATTCCGAATGTCCGATGCAGTTGACATATACAAATGGTTTTAAAGTTTTATGCATGTTAATTGAATGAATTAGGCAGTATATATTGATACTTATCATTATCGCTCGAGTTGTATCGATTATTCTGCGGCCTTCCACACAGGAGGCCGCATTGTGCGTTGCAATTCGTCCGTCCGTCTGTCAGGATGACCACCAGTCCGTGCTTCTGTCCTGTTCAGGTCTGTAACACAAGAGTGAAAGTCGGTGAAGGGAAGTTGCAGGTTTGCGGTATGCGGGTTTCGCACTGCATGCGTAACTCGTGATACCATTTCAAGGTCACGAGGTCAAAGGTCAAGGTCACGAGGCCTCACAAAACTTAGGTCGAAAAGCGCTATATACTAAACAATGGACGGGCGTAACTTTGATATGGTAGGAGGGCCTCATATCGTGTCGGCAGTCGAGGCAATACAGTGTATGTTATTATTTTAAATCACTTGACGTCCATTCAGGATGCACTTAGTAGTTGGTGTAGCATGTTACATGTCGATTTGTGGATACTTGCTGCAGATAACGCATTTAAAATACATGTAAACGACGTCCGTTTCTTGCCTCTTATGTCAATATCGAGCTGAACCGTGTCGAAATTTATTTCGGTCGAATGCCCACCTCTAACTAGGTCTAAGTTCTCCGTACCCGCCTGTCCCGCTGCGCATCGCGGAAATCTGATTACGCTTTTAATTACCACCCGGGCAGTCAGTATAGTATTTGGGTGATTTTCTGCGTGTGGTTGGGCCGCTGGCTGTTTTTTTTGCCGCGCGACGCTATGCATAAGTGCGGTCCATGCCATCATACGGTGTCTGTCCGTCTGTCTGTCACGTTCGTGTATTCTGTCGAAACGAGTAAACATATCTTCAAATTTGTTTCACCGTCGAGTAGCCACACCATTCTAGTTTTCCGTACCAGACGTTGTGGCAATATTCCGACGTAGGCTTCGAATGCAGTTGGTTGGGCAAAAAATGCGATTCTCGACCAATATCTGGCTTCATCGCATGCATGTTGTTAACTGTCCGACCGCCAAGTGTGATACACACAGCTTCGCCGGACCGTGGCGTCGTTTGTTGTTCGCCGGAACGGTGGATGAAATGCTTATGACAAGAAGCGTTAACGTTACGACGAAGACAACAGAACATAATTTAATTGTACGCAGTGGTAAATCTGAAGCCACAATAACTAATCTAGAACAATAAAATGTTTACTAGACGCTGCTAGGCGCAAATTTTACGGAGCGACAAATAGTATTTTTGGTAAAGTTATGCGTATCGCTTCAGAAGAAGTCGTAGTATATATAACAAGGTAATGCATGCTGGGATTGGCACTTGACCTGGTTGACTAACCATCGTCCTTCAGTGCTATGACACTGTTGGTTGGGTCATCTGACCCGTAAAATTGTCTCCGAAATGACCTATAATGTGTCGAGTTGGACGTTAAACTCTACTGTACCATACCAGTATTATTATACGGCTTAGAAGTGCTTCCTCTGAATAAATCCCAGTTAAGCTCCCTTGACTTCGTAGCTAATCGCTTCTGTATGAAACTGTTCAAGACCAGTGATATGCAAACTGTGGAATTTTATCATGCACATTTTAATTTTGAATTGCCCAGCAACATGCTCATTCGTCGATATAAACAGTTCTTAGATAATGCTACTGCAAAAACTGATTTTGTTAAGTATTTGTGAGTATAACATTATCTGATGTCTATTGTGTAATTAGTTAAGTGTTTTGCATTATAATAATAATATAATAATAATCAGATTTGTATAGCGCCGTAAGGCCGTAGCTTCAGAGGCGCTATCCTGCTACCAATTTACGGTGAATAAAGTTTTTCAATAATATAAGACTGCGCTCGAGATATTGTACTGTTGAAGCCAACTAGACAGACAGAAGCATCGCGCGGCCTCTCTGCGACAGTAGAGCTACTTGTTTTAACCGTTTTCGCTTTCATGTTTTTGTTGGTTTCAGTGTACACGACCGTGCGGTCTCAAGCTGTCGTCGTCCGCCTGCGAGGAACACTGTGTCGACTCCGATGACGCGTCAGCCGATGTGAGTCTACATCTACTGGATATTTTTTATCGCTTACGCGAATTGTTGAAATTAATGGCAGTAAAACTGTCAACAGAAACAACTGTTAAAAAGAAATGTCTTTAGACTATATAGTTACTCAGTAAAATGTCTACAGGCAACAGTCGCAGTAGAGGTTGTTCCGTCATTTTTGAATTGCTTCTAAAACAAATTATCCTTGCAGTCTGTGAAGTTAGGTGTGAAAGACGAGATAGCAGCGTTATTTAAGCTTAATTAAGTAATAATTTTAGTAGCAGTAGTGAAGGCGACGGACTTCTCGTCGCACCTGCTGATGTCATGCATTGCGTTAGCACCGACGCGTTCGTTGCAGGCGCCTTGGTAAAAGTCGCTATATTATTAAGCCGCCGCTCGCGACAGGGAGAGCGGCTTCATGCAACGGGCCTGCCCATCTGTTTGTCTGTCTGTCTATCTGTCTGTCGCCAAAATACAAAACGCGATTTTCTAAAAAAAAACTAAGCAATTCAGAGTCATGGTCTCTATTGACGACCTATAGGAAGTCGTTCACTGGCTTTTCAAATAACCCGTTTTTGGACCCCTAAAATCCAAGATGGCTGAGATCCGCCATCTTGAAAATCGACATGACATCATTTTTTTTCTGCTGAGGGTGGTCCGGTTTGGATAAAATTACGCAGACTGGTGCAGAATGACGGTGCAGAATGACATGTCGACTGCGGTGATATGGTCAAAATCGAAACCAGATGAAGAATTCCAATACGGCGGACGTTTGGGCGAATTCCATGACATGTCATCCCAGAGCCACGTATCACATTGCAGAGTGCTGCCACTTGGTGAATTCACTGTCATGATTCCAGAGCCACATGCCACATTGCAGGGTGTAAGAATTCCATCGGCCATTTGAAAATCGTTTTTCGCCATATTTTATCTTTTTTGGTTTTTAATGCAGTTTAGGCTTTGACGAGCGGCGGCTTTCGTATCGTCTCCGATAAACTTGTTATACGATAGTCAATGAAGCCAAGGTCTGCCGCGCCGCACGCCCCGCCCCCACTAACCGTATTCCTTCCCTGTGTTCAGCAACCCTGACACATAATCGTCACTGTACTCTGCATGGACGCGACCTGGATTCGTACGGACATGCACACCTGTACATCCGTTCAGTTGGATGTTGATGTTGATCGTGACGACAGCAGCACGCATTCTGGAGATGTCCATGTGTCGTCTTATGACTTTCCAAAGAGACGCTGGCACATGATAATTGTCTATCATTTCGCTACGCCTGAATTCAGCATCCTGCTGCCGGTGTCACTGCGCAGCCGCGTGCTGGCGTATTTTCCGGCATAGTTGTAAAAACATCGATGTGAGAATTTTAAAAAAAAACATGTTTTATATCCGATATTAAATTAAAAAACATGAAAAAACATTTTTAAAAACATTTTACCGCACTTGACATGATCAAAATCGACTAGGCTCCATAACGTAGATTACCGGTATTACGGAGGTAGCCGTATGCTAAATCAACAGAAACACTGTTGTCAGGCGTAAACAAAATTAGTTCATTCGTTATCTGATGTAAAAATAAGTTCACAGATAGCAAGTCAGTATATTATGAATGTTTTTAAAATTAAAAACATACATTGAATAAAAAAACATAAACATAAAAACATGTTTTTATAGAAAAAAAACATCTGGGGATGGCGACTGTTTCCGGTGTGATGTTCGTTCTGACGCCCAGATAACAGTATTGAAGCTTAACGAAGTATAAGCTTAACGGAACTATACGGCGTGTTTCTCTGAATTAACTTGTACCGGCTTGCTGAACAGCCTGCGAAAGACGGCGTTTGGTGCGTGGTCGTTGGAGCGGTAATGATCTGTCCCAGTTGGACAGTCGCACGTCGACGACGTCGTTGATTATCTCATTGTGGACGCGCGTATAGCATCTGTGCCGAGATGACGTACGATTCGATAACAACGGTCGGCGGCGGTTAATCGATGAAATCGGCGAAGCTGAAGCCGATGCGTCCGCGCCCCGAGTCGGCGAGAAAAACACACGTCGGAGCGCGCTCTCTGCGTGCTTCTCTCTCCGTCGGTGTCTGTCTGGTTTCTGCTCTCTGCGGATTTGATGTCGGACGCCGTCATCCGTCATGAAACGTTGGCTTTTGTATATAGGGCGCGTGGCGCGGCCGCAGTCGGCGCTCATCTTCGAGTCCCTGGTGTCCGGCGCCGTGGATCGGCACGCGGGCCGCGGACCGGCTCGAAGGTGGTCCGAGCCGGATGATTGAGTCGCCCGCTGTGTGTTTGGTCGTCCGCCGTGGGCTCGTAACTGCGTGACGACTGATGCCGTAGAACTCAGCCCGTCAGCGCTGATAGGAGCTGCCGACATCCCGGCTCGCCGATGTCAATGAATCGTCGGACACTGTACACGAACCCACCACACTCACACTACATGTCATTTCTGGGGGCACCTGCATATCCCGCCTAGAGTAGGGGTAGCTGTGGATCCTTCTGTGTATTATAATTGAATTTTGCTGGTCCACCTTAAAGGTCAACTATGCTTTGGTTGCCGACGTCAGTCTTCTTGTCGTCCACCCTGTCACATCTCGAAAACTAAGCAAGATAGGCCCATAGTTACTATGGAACACTTTGGCACCAATGATCTTTGCCGCATTCAGATTCTGCTATTACCACTTCTGAGGCTGTAACGACAACAAGACCATAGATGATAAATCACTGCAGCTGAATCATTTTGTACCAACAACCCATGTATATACTGGCCCATATACATATACATATACTTCAGTGGTCTAGTGATAGAGTATCGGATTCGTCTTACACCCGGTCCACTGCAAGCAACCTTGAGCAAGTTGCTAACCTACTGTGTGCTCAGGCCAACTCAGCCTCCTACTCTCAGCGGGACGGGAAATGAGTAGTAGCTGCGGCTGCAGGGTGAAGGCCTAGTGTGGCTGATTGGGGCGATGGTGTGTCTGTTAGCTGCACCGGTGGGTCCAATTGTCCGTTAGCGCGGGTAATGGATGGCCACATAATGCGCTGCAGCATCATGCCAATCAGCTGCCACTTCCGAGATTGTAAAGCGCTGCTGGTCCCGAGTTTGACTTATGTAAGCGGCGCTATAACAAGTGTCCAGACCTTTACCTTTACCTTTACTGGACGTGCCTTATGCTCATGACACACTTACCAGCAATTGGCGCCAAAAACCGGTACCAGAAAACCGGTTCCAGTTTCTGATGCGTATGACATGCAATTTGGTACCGAATTTTTCTGGTACCATTTTTAGTAACGAATAGAACATGCTGTATTTTCGTGCCGGTTTATGGTTTTCCACGCAGTACGGGTTTTCGGCGCCGATTTCTGGTATGTGTGTCATGGGCGTTAGACATTACCCCTATTTTAGGCGCAGATTATACTCCCTCTGCGTTGAGACTGGACGCTGTGTCGCTGTCGTCCGAGTTACCGTAGACTTCCTGACCCGGCGCAGTTGAGCGACGGCGCAGCCTCGGTAGAACGAGAAATCGATTGCCAGCGGGACGATACCTCACGGCCGGCGTGGTCGGCGACGCGGCTGCTCGTTTAATTAACGTTGGCCAGGCGGCCGGTAATTGGATCGTTGCCGGATGAATCCTGAGTGTTGCATGGACTTCAGCGTGCTGCGTGCCGCCGCCGTCGACGCAGTGGCTTTCACATTAAGTCTCAGGCAAATATTTGTCGCCGTCACATGGCCAGCGCGATAAAGAGCGGAGAGAAACAGATCGGTGAGAGTGATTAGAGTGGAATGATCCGCCGGAAGATGAATTTAGCGGATACTCTGATCGCACCTGCCGCCCGGCCCGCGGTTGTGGGCGGTCGGCGTCTCGATGCGTGCACAATTAGCCAACTGACGGCGATCATCGTACTCAGCAGTAGACAGATGGCCGGTTTCAACTTGCGGCGATGATTTCCGGCTCGGTTTATTTCCGGTTTTGCGACGACGGGGTCGGACCGACGTGTGGCTGTTGTGCACGCGATGTCTGATTAATGACGTGTCAGCTCATGACGTACGTAGGTGTTGACGTCATCCGGGATGAACTGCCAGCTGCTGCAGCTTAACGACGTCATTGACCACCTGCTTAATTAAGTGCCGTAATTCGTTCAGGTTGCTATTAGTCAACTCAGCGGCCTACTTCCAGACCACTCAGCCGCTAACTGGCTGCTCCTGAGTCAAAATTATTTTCATTTGATGAAGTTTTTAAGCGCTTTTATACGTTACTATGTTTTTTCGTTAGTGCAGCTGCAAGACAGGGCCCGCGAGTTGGGACCAAGGGCAGCGCCATCCACGACATTGATACTCTATGCTGGAGCGCGTGTCTGCCCGTACACGCTGGTAATGCGTCAAAACTATTGACCGTAGGATTGTGCACATTTCACCGTCATGTATAGCCCAAGGACTCTAGCTTTTTGAGACCAACTGTCATGCCTAGGTCACAGGGACTTCTGATCCTGACTCTAAAGCCCGGTACACACTGGCGACAAAGTTGAATTCAACACGGTCGACTTAGTTGAAAGTCGACTGTTGCCGAAACCGGCAACAAACCGGCAACCAAGTCGACTGTCGCCGATACGGTCGACTTTGTCGCGTGTACCGGGCTTAACTGGGCTGAAAACGTGTTGCGGGTAAGCCCGACCATGAAAAAAACCCACGTAAGCAATCATCCATGCTTATTGCTGACCAGAGATTTGATAGCTCTGCTGCGTACAGGCAGATAACAAATCAGTGTGCTATTTTTAGTGATGGTGCGCATGATGGCGGGCTGCTATTGACTACCAACGAGACGTCGCTGATGCAGAGTTGAAATGGGTTGCGAGTTTAAACACATTGTGAAAATTTGTATGAACGAAGTTAAAAACGTGCCTATGTTTCATGGAAATTCGACCAGGATGTGCCGGTACCGTAGGTTTTTGAGTGATTGGGGATGAATTCATGGTTCACTATTTGGTTTGTTAATTCACTCACTCACTCACTGCTGCGCTTGACCAGCTGAGGGTCGTAGCGTCCTCCACATCGAACGATCCTGGCCCGCGATCCAGGCAGCACCAACAGATAGGCCAACGTCTTCTTCCACTTGCTGCAG
>Ga0209149_1002553_pt1 | contig 10289 bp, 7 predicted proteins | sample WorMetTyACAVOLI2_FD_187423 | JGI IMG/M metagenome (GOLD analysis project Ga0209149, IMG submission 187423) | Marine gutless worms symbiont microbial communities from Max Planck institute for Marine Microbiology, Germany - Olavius algarvensis... ... | reverse complement strand
AAACCCAGGTCCATAGACTATCAGGTGGCGTACATAGATTCGTAAGTAAGTAAGTAAGTAAGTAACAGTATTCCGGCGCCTAAAAGCAATAGTCACTAGGCGCCGTGAAAACATCGCTGTTTACGCTGCATGGCGTACGTGTGTCAGTCAGGCAGGCAGACGGATTTGACGTCGCATTAGGCGAGCGATTACTTTGCGAAAGTTGTTAGTTTAAAAAGTAACATAGGTCATGTAGCATAGATTCGTGAAAAAAATTCTAGTTTGCGCGTGATAGCTGAAGCGTGTCACAGGCAGACGAATATGCCTTAGCATAATAAATCAAGCGATTACTTCCTAGCACTCGCTAAAAGTGAAATCACTCAATGCTGTCGTGCCTTTTATATTTGTAGCTAAGGCCATGGAAGCAGCGCGTTTGTAAACTGGATGTTCGATAGTATGGTAACACAAAACTGCAACAACCAGTCGATCATACCCACGTTGGTCATCCATTTCTGTTAAATAACGTTATAAAACAATGATTAGACATTTAGTAGAATCTCTTTTTATTTTTATTTTTTGGTTCAATCAAGTGAGTTTCAGTACGCCACCTTGGCAGAGAGACAGACACGTTGAAAACAATGCCAGCTTTCGCTGTCGCTGGTTGTAAATATCAGCTTGGATTTACCGGTGCGAATCGTCTCAATTCGCGTCGCCTATTAAAGCCGCGCTCACGAAGTGATTAGAGTTTCAGCGTGGATTAACGGCCCGATAGTGACGACCACCCACGATGCAAGCAACAGCAGTGGAAGGCTTGGTCTGTGAGATTGACGCAGCGTTGAATGCCGACGAGATAACGGCATCGACTGCCGACAGCAGTCGCTTTTCATTCGGGACGCATGAGAGGTCAGACTCAGAATCACGGCCGTCACGCTCCGGCAAGCACACGATCCGCGCCGCGCTCCCGGTCGTCGCCTTCGACGCGCCCCGTCGACCGGACGAGGGATGGACAGCTGGAAGCACACGGCGGGAGCGGGACGATGGGTGTGCCGAGGCTGACCCCGGCCGCCGCGGTCGTATAACATGGCAACACGCCGCTGAACGAACGAGCCCTATTAATGCGCCGACTCCCAGAAGAGCAACACGTCGACGACGCCGGAAGCCAATCTGCGCATTCGTATTCCGCTCCGACGTCGCTAATGTGGATGAGATCTGTATTGCGGGCCTGGCTGGTGGGAGGACCACCGTGGTCGACCGAGCGCCATTGTCAATAACAGCGCACGTCGAACATTAGCAACAAATGCGTTTTTATCGCTCGCTCTTAAAATTCCAGTCGCGATGAGTTCAGAAGGAGACTGAGAGTGGTTACAGGAGCTGACGTAGTTGATATTTGACTGAATGCTGTCGTCTCTCCAAGACGCAAAAACACTCCACATGATGTCGATTGTGCGGCCAGCATATCTCTTAATTACCGTGATAGAATATCTACCAGTTCCATGGACTATATATTGATGTCATCGACACTGACGACGACGAATTATACCAGTAATGAATGTCAGCTGCGAAACAAAATACCTAACCAAACTGGGTCGATAATCGATACTATAACTTGCACATGTATAAGCGAAATACATTTGTCGACAATACAATACGTTGTTTCACTCGTTTCTTGTTGCTAAATGAGCATTACACTATTTTGTCGTTGCAAAACGTTTCATATGACTGCTGCGCAATAGGCCTGCAAGAAAATGACGTTGAATATTCTGCAGCGTTATACTTTCAAGAAAAACAATTAGCTCTGCTGTCGCAAAGTCTCAAATAGGCCGCGCGATGCTTCGTGTCTGTCAGTAGTTAGCTTCAATAGTACAAAACTGCACACTGCATGACGATATAGGCCGCGCTTGCTTGTTGCTGCCGTTTGGCGAATAAAGATGTATAACAAGTGCATCAATAGTACAAGAACGATGTCCTCGAACAAAAACGATGAAGCTCAGTCGACGGAGTTTCACGGTGGCTGCTCCGGTCGTCTGGAATTCACTACCAGCTCACTTACGATCACCACTGATAAGTCGAGGACAGTTTCGGGCTGGGCTTAAAAACCACCTGTTCAAGCAAGCCTACAGCCTCTGAGAACATTTTGTTTTAAGACTGTAACGAACTGAACTGAACTGAACTGACACAAACCCGCCATTCGCATTCTACATTTTTGGACCACCCTGTAAAACCCCGTGGGCGATTGGTCCATACACATGCGACAGTTGGATAGGGGATGGATAAAGCATTTTTCCGTATGCTGCTTATATGGCTCTATTTATAACGGTTGCAGAGATATAGGGACGTACATTTTCGAAATGGTCAAAAATTCGAATTATTTTCGAACTTTTTGGCTTACCCTGTGAAAACCCCTTGACCAACGTGGATGGCTCAATGCCAGAATGTGCTCAGGTCTGTGCCCTACATACGCGACCGCACTTGACGACGCTGAGGAAAACAGAAACGGTAGACGGCTCAGTTGCTGTAGACGTAATCCGCAAAACCGGTATTACGCCACTCAATTTTTGGCCAACCCTGTATAACCCCGTGAGCGATGGGTCCATAGTCCATACACATGCGACAATTGAATAGGGGAAGGATAAACCTTTTTTCCGTACGCTGCTTATATGCCTCTATTTTTAATAGTTTTTGAGATATAGGGACGTAAAGTGTCGAAATGGTGAAAAATTCGAAATTTTTTCGAACTTTTTGACCCATCCTGTAGAAACGCCTTGGCCGACCTTGACGGTTCTATGCCAGAATGTGCGCAGGTCTGTGCCCTACATATTGAACCACATTTGGCAACGCTGAGGTAAATAGAAATGGTAGCTGTCCGCAGCACGAATAAGACCACCCCCCAATTTTTGAGTTTTTAACTCCCCCTCCCCGCCCCCCAGGGGCCGATGGACCGCAGAGGGGAAGGGGCACGTCGGCAGACATTGTCCATACACATATATACACAACTTTATTTCACCATAAATACGGTATGGTAGTAGAAAAACAATAAAAACAAGTGCGTCAGTAGAACTGACACAAACCCGCCATTCGCATTCCAAATAGCTTTTCCACGGGGCACAGATTTCACGGGGTTTCTACATGGATGGTCAAAAAGCTACATACGCTGCTCGTAAGCCTCTATTTTTAGCGGTTGCTGAGATATAGGGGACGTAAAAGCTAGAAATGGTCAAAAATTCGAAATGTTTTTGAACTTTTGGCCCACCCTGTAGAAACCCCTTGGCCAAAGTGGATGGCTCTATGCCAGAATGTGCGCAGGTCTGTGCCCTACATACGCGACTGCACTTGGCGAAGGAAAACAGAAACGGCAGACGGCTGAGTTGCTATAGGCGTAAGCCGCAAAACTGGTATTACGTCACTCACTTTTTGGATTACCCTGTAGAACCCCTTGAGCGATGGGTTTATACACATGCGACAGTTGGATAGGGGAGAGATAAAGCTTATTTTCGTACGCTGCTTATATATATGCCTCTATTTTTTATACTTTCATAGATATAGGGACGTAAAATGTCGAAATGGTGAAAAATTCGAAATTTTTTCGAACTTTTTGACCCACCCTGTAGAAACGCCTTGGCCGATCTTGACGGTTCTACACCAGAATGTGCGCAGGTCTGTGCCCTCCATATTGAACCACATTTGGCAACGCTGAGGAAAATAGAAATGGTAGCTGTCCGCAGCACGAATGAGACCACCCCCCCATTTTTGGAGTTTTTGACTCCCCCTCCCCAGGGGCCGATGGACCGCAGAGGGGAAAGGGGCACGTTGGCAGACATTGTCCCTATACAAATAAAATTTGGTGTGGATCCGTCCACGCGTTGTTGAGATATCGCTAAAAACCGCCAAAATGCAAAAATTCCCCGTTGATTCCCATAGTAACGAAAATTTCATTTCCCCTTTTCCCGTCCGCCGGGGGCCGCTAACCCCCAAAAGGGGAGAAGACACATTTAGAACCAGAATACGCCCTCATGCAAAACTTGGCTTGAATCGGCCCGCGGGTTGTCGAGAAATCGTTGACCGAACAAACAAACAAAACGTAGGCCCTACAATAAAACTAATATCTCGCCCTTCGCTCTAACGAGCGAATGGCGGGTAATATAAAAATTTGGTGTGGATCCGTCCACGCGTTGCTGAGATATCGCTCAAAAACCACCAAAATGCAAAAATTCCTTATTGACTCCTAATAGTAACGAAAACTTCATTTCCCTCCTTTTTCCGCCCGCCGGGGGCCGTTAACCCCCAAAAGGGGAGAACACACATCCGGAACCAGAGTACGCCCACATGCAAAATTTGCTTGAATTGGCCCGCGGGTTGTCGAGAAATCGTTGACAAAAAACGAACAAACCAAAAAAACATACAGTAAAACTAATACCTCGCCCTTCGCTCTAACGAGCGAATGGCGGGTAAAAATCGTTGAATTTGCGTATCAACAACGCGCGGCGTGCGGAAAATTGCGGCGCGACTGCCAGATGCAGGCGGCTCGAAAGTTTGCAAGCAAGAAATCGCTCTGTTCGTGTACGGCTACGACAGCTGAACGGCGTCGAGTGATCAACACGGTGGTCGAAGGCGCCATGCAGCAACGTTGATCGAACTGGCCACGCCGTCCGCCGCCGACGGACATAAAGGGAATCCGGGCCGGAGATGATTGTCGAAATCCAATTAGGAACAATCGAGCAAGCCGACCATGCACGCAGCAGCGCGTCCGACGAGGAAGGTACCCGTCGGTCCATCGTCGGACCCAAAGGGCTCGATGTGACCTCCGACACCGGGCCGATAAAGCTCGACCGGCGTGCCCGTAATGAACGAAAATGGGCGCCCGGTACAGATATTCTATTATTACCGTGTCAATCACTGGTTTAGCGTCTTTCCTGCGTCGTCCAATTCGACGATGGTTTTTGTCGGCGAGCTGGCGGGAGGTTAGGGCGCTAAGCGAGGGATGGAAGTGCAGCAGCGGCAGCAGCTCGGCGAGCTGTTGAGACCCAGACAGGCGGACACCCGGCGACGGATGAACGCAGCTCGAAATGCGATTTATCGTGTTTCGACGGCGCCCGGCGCCGGCTTCGCGCTAAAATTGTTGCTCGTTCATTCGCGCGATGATTTGCGCAAGTCGAATTTCGTCGTCGCGGTGCACAAAGGAGTTGGACTGGCAGCGTCCGAGAGTATGTGATGGTCGGCAGCCAGTGCATCTTTGTGCGTCAGTCGCCGCGTCGCACGTCCAACACGGCTGTATCCGTTTAGTCGTCCGCCGCATTTGATCAGTTATTAATCAGTTCGGCGCCAAAATTCCATCTCGATTGCTCGCTGCAGGCGCATTCGAACGGGTCGGAGTCAATCGCGCCCAGTTACGAATTACTCTGCGAAGTTCTTTATCATCGTCTGCTTTCCAACTTCGTCTTCGCGACTTCGCATAAGATCGATCTGTCATTCAATCTGGCGAACAACTGCGATGCTGGTTTCTGTTCACAGAAGAAATTCAGTGACTATACCATCGTCACTGAGTGTGGCCGTATGCCGTGTGCACTGGCTCACCCACATCACTTAATATTAAGTAAGTAAGTAAGTAAGAATATTTCTATTCGGTGCAGTTAAAAACAGTTTACACTGCGCTTTGGCCTCACCGTCCGAATAAAAATGTCTTCAGTAACCGCCTGAACTGACTGCTTACATAGTCTGAGATTGTTCCGGCAAACTGTTTGAGACTTGTGGTCCTGCGGCGGCAAATGTCCTGTCTCCAAAATTGCTGCGCGTCCGACTGACAACTAGTGTTAGAGTGTCGGTATTGTGTACACTCTTTGCAGGATTGTTTACAGATTTAGTATAGCAAAGTTTTGATTGGATACGTTGGGGGTAATATGGTGTGGAGAATGAATACATTTTGGTGCATGCTAAAATATTAAAACATGCGGCTGTGCAATACGTGCCCCGATCCCCCGAAACAGATAACCGTATTCGAAATGTCATTTTTACGTGATATAGCTGTATACACGGCGCGCCAAAAGTATCCCATACAATCTCTTGCTATATAACTCATCAACAGTTCAAGATAATTTTATGATCATAATTGATATCTTGGTTACACAGGATTTATCAAGATTGCTTTTGAAACAGTTTACCGTGTTAGCTGAGCATGACAACGTAACTGGGTAAGTAAAATGTCTCACGAGCCGATGAACGTGTAAACCATGTTCAAAAAATGAAAAGGGAACATTTTTCAGACACATTGTACTACTGTCAGAATTATTTTGGAACAACGTGTAAACAACGTGTAAACCATGTTCCAAAATATTTCTGACAGTAGTACAATGTGTCTGAAAAATGTTCCCTTTTCATTTTTTGAACAATTCCCTTAAAATGAACTGATTTCAATAACTTTTCGTACAGATTCACGAATAATTTGACATAAGCGATCATGAAGTTGTCCATCGCACCTGAAAAATGCAAAACTAGTTTTCTCTCGGAGTTTGTATCAGGGATATTATAATAAAATGCTTTACCCAAACGTTGTGAAATAAATTTTCTACGTATCCGCCCTGTTTTCTTGGCAACGTTTATCTGTTATCTAGGTATGATTTAGCTGCATTGTGACGGTTTGAATATGTTTTATTTAAGACTGTCAGAAGCATGTATAAATAATATCGTTGAGAGATGACGTTTCCAACTTCTCGAGGTAATGCGACCACATGTTGCAGTTGACAGAAATTTTAATAAATATTATAGCCTTCTGGTGTCAAATTTCCTGAGGATATTCTACAATAAAAGCTATTGAAATTGATTCGTTTTTGACGGCGTTATTCAAAACTGAAGGGAGGACGCGACATGTCCTTGTTGCATTAACCTGTAATATTCTATAGTTGTATAGGCATTATTATATGATGTAGATTTGTCGATAATTACATTTAGCTTTTATAAGCTTCTGCGGCTGCTTCATCGCCTGTCTCAGATAACAATGGCTACTACAATGAGTCGTAGGTGGCGCCGAAGTCTCGCCATTTCTCGCGTCACTCACGCCTCGCACAACCGGAGCTCAATTAGATTTATTGCGTAATCCTCTTAGAGCGCGCCAGCGTATGACAGCTTGCAAAACGGCGTCCGCCGCGGCACTTCGGCCACAATTCATCACAACCGTGGCAAACGATGCTAGACCATCGGACGGGCGGCTAGACGGCTACGTCGGGTCGCGTCGATCTGTCGCAAGCAGGCCACGGTCGCTTTGCCGGGTACGACCGCTGCAGCGGCATCCTGAACGCGAGCATTACCATCAAAACCTCGTCGATCACGACAACGGAAGCCAGGTCGACTGTTCTTGGCGAAGAGAAGGCACGCGTCGACGCACTGACACTACATTAGTTAGAGCGTAAAGCGCGCGCAGGCTCGCGTCCGCCTCGTGGCCGTCCGTTCGGCTAGTGTATCGGGGCGGAACCGCTGCGGTCGCGCCCGTGTCGATGCCATTTGCAAATCGCCAACTGTTGACCCACAGCGGCGGAGACGCAGAGCGCGGTAACTGAGTAGTTGCTCCACTACTGTGGAAAACGGCAATACGTTACACGACAACTGTCGTATAGAACAACGATGAAAACGAAAATATCGCACTGCGAAAAGAAGCTGGCCCGCCTACTGTTCGACTTTGGCGTCGTCAACATTGCCGTCATAACAATGGGACTGGACCGGACTTATCATGTTCATCAGTTTATTTTTAGTTTCTCAGTCATTTTAATTTTTTGTTCATTCCGTGTGGTAGACAAAGCTGGCTACCCCTCAGCTTTTTACTGCACGTTAAATACACCGTATCGTATCGTATTGTATCGTAACGGGCGATTATTGTGAATAATAAGTTCCGAGCGTATTACTATTTGTACATATTTTATGCCCTCGCCGCCGTAGGGAAGGGGGCAATAAGCGTTGCTTTTGTCCGTCCGTCCGTCTGTCTGTCTGTCTGTCTGTCCGTCCGTATATAGCGAATGATTCGAAAACCCAAAGGCCTCGCGTGCCCAAAATTGGAAGAAAGGTTTTCCACCTTAGATGCGACTCGCATACCAGTTTCAAGGTCAAACGGTCAAAGGTCAGGGTCACCAGGCCCATTAATGCTGACACACATCGTGCGCATATCTGCGAATGTCAAGGCTGATGAACTTCAAACTTGGTACACCGATGTACGACGACGACCCTCATAAGCTACAGGCGCCATGATCTCCAAGGTCAAAGGTCAAGGTCGCAAGGTCACGTGATCAGTCTGAGCCGTGTTGGCCCAATAGTCCATAAATCGTAAACGAATAGTCGTAGTATCACCAAAATTTGCACTTGGTACTCTGACAAAGTACCAAGACGCGTATGACCGACAATCGCGGTGACCTCCAAGGTCAAAAGTCAAGGTCATAAGCTCACATCGTCTGTACGTCTCATCTCTGCCTCTTTTTAATTCGGGAAACAAAATGCTGTACCTGTGTCATTAGAGGCTGTCGGGGCTTACCGTGGCGACCGAGCCCGGCGGCCACACTTCTTGATGTATTTTAAACCAGAATATCACCGCAGCGGGTGTCTCTATCTTGCTCAGTTTTGACGGACAACAGACGGACGGATGAACGGACGGACGGACAACGGACCGACGTCGGCAACCATCGCGTATCTAGCCCTTGGCGGGCCAGCTATAATCGCTAGCAATAATCGTTCAGTAATAAGTGTCGTTACAACAATAAGATTTATCGTTGGAGATCACATAATTATTATTAAATGCTCGTGAATAAATAAAAAGTATGAAGCAAACCATTTTCACAAGATGTTTCCTGACAGAGGATAGAATTTTAGTGGGTTAAAACATTTAACGGAGAAAGTGACAGCAGTGGCATCACTGACTCGTGTTCGGGTTGTGGTCGACCACACAATACCCATCCCACTGCAAAGATCAACAAAGTTAAAGATCTCGCACTGATATTTTGATCAGTGTCTTTACCCCATCAAGATTTCATCTTCTGCCAATAGCATCTTGAGCAAGCGTTTTTCTACGTGTTATTTTCATTCACATCCATTTAGTGATATGTTTATCGTCAGTGGTAAATCACATTGCTGTAATGACACTTTTACTGACGTCCGGTTTACATCGCTGCTAGCAAGGGATATGTAAGAAGAATACAAATTAATTTTATGCTGTATGAATCAGCATTTCATTAGCTATTTTGTCTGAACTTTTCATTTAAATTGGTTACTTTTCTAAGAGTTATGCAAGAAAACAAAAGTATGTATGTATATATAAAAGTAAAAAAGGACACAGGACACGTCTGGAACATGGCTCTACGACCATGCAAAACTTCACGCGGATCGGTTGCACCGCCGTCGTACAAAAAACACCAAAAACTTAATACTCTTCCATACTCCGTATGGCGGGTAAAACACAGAAAACCTAATATCCAACCATACTGCCGTATGGTGAGTAATAAATCCAACACGAACTTAAAATACCGAGCCGGTACTCCGTATGGCGGTAAAAAATATAAAATAATAAAATTCGTTGGATGTTTTAAAATTCTTTAATTTAGTGCTAAATTTAATATCTAACATTTAAATTAACATCTAAATTTTACATCTGAATTTAACAAAAGCATCTAAATTTAACATTTAACAATTTATCGGTGCAACATATTATACCACTGAGTAAACGAAATACCGCAGCTTTCCGAAAGCATGCCGGTAATAAAAATGAAATTATACGTTAACTTTAGTACTATGCCTGTTTTGTTTCATGACTATATACCGGTAATTAAAAGAAACTAGAATGGTGACGTTATTTATTGTTGCAAACGCTACAGCCATGCACGTGAGATCATTATTTACAGTCTAAACGATCTTAAACGAATGCCGTGAAGCGTGTACGACTCCCGTAGAACGTAAAGCCAGCTTTGTGGCTGGCGCATCAACGTCTTGGCTGCAATTAACAAATGACGCCGCGACAGCGCACCGTTACGCGATGATGACAATTCTGAATTATAGTTGGAGATATCCGTGCCGACGAACGTTATTTCCGGCGAGTTACAAGGCGGATTAGCCTCGACAGACGCGACGCGCTATTTGTCGACAGTTTAACCCTTTACAGGGCAGATGCAATTATAGTGCCACATCGAATAATATGAATTGGTACATTCGCCGTTGATAGGTGGGCTGTTACATTAATTTCGTACAGCGAGAAGGGGACTGAGCGGGGCAGCAGCCCGCCCAGGTCCCTCCTCGGTGTACCAAATGTAACAGCCAACCAATCAACAGCTAGTGTATTGCTGTAT
>Ga0209149_1002552_pt1 | contig 10290 bp, 9 predicted proteins | sample WorMetTyACAVOLI2_FD_187423 | JGI IMG/M metagenome (GOLD analysis project Ga0209149, IMG submission 187423) | Marine gutless worms symbiont microbial communities from Max Planck institute for Marine Microbiology, Germany - Olavius algarvensis... ... | reverse complement strand
CTGGCTCTCGGCGGGCCTGAAGAAGACTGAACGTCAGAATGTTCACACATGCACACTGGTGTAACACCCATCTTCCAGGTGAACCCACGCTAGCCAGATGCCCGCGTAATTTTCCTTACTCCGAGACTGTACATCATCCTGGGAGAGACCAAATCTTTTCATATCCTCTTTGACAGCATGTCTTCCTTGTACGTTCCCTTGGTTTTTTAGTTCCTTGCACTTCCAGCATTGTGCAGCATTTAATCCAGTCAGTATCACCAGTTACCACTTGTGAAGTAGTCAGTTACTGTAACATGTTACTCCGAACCTAAAATAGGTAACTGCAGTTACACTTTGCAGATAAAAATGATTAAAACGTTACTACACTGCGTCCCCAAAAATGAGACTCGCATAATCTTGAATATCTTGTACAGTTCTAAGTGTGTTGCAGTTAAATTTAGCATGTGATATTCTGATGGCCATGCAGTTGGATCGTTTCCACGAAGATGAGGTCAAGGAGTATGCGTTTGTTGGAGAAATAACAGATGTCATATTGATAGTTGTAGCAGTAAGTAACTACTAGTTCATGAACTGTGACTGACATTGGAGTGGTGTGCTGCAGCAACGTGCTGTTTTGTATACAGCTGGTCCGTTCCAGAGTGATGCGCTGCTCGTGCCAGACCACTGTGTGTTCGACCATGTCCATGATCAGAAGCTGTGCACGTCATATCATTCATGGAATGACACGGCGACGGCATCCTGCGTCAACCGTGGAATGCACCTGCGCAGCTTCTCAATGTTGCAGCCTTGCGGCATCGACAGATTCAATGGAGTGGAGTTTGTCTGCTGTCCTCATCGCAGCACCAGCACTACCAGTAAGCTTCACCACTGCTTTGTGCATAACTTGATAATTACCTACTAAGGGAATGGAAGAGAAGACCCAGTTGCTCAAGACAAACTGGTGATGAACTGTACAGAATTAGGACCGACTTACAGTTTCATCGGAACATTAATATCAGGGTTTCATACGACAGGTTTTTAAAAATTTTGGAGAAAGCTGTCTGGGTGCCCACTAACCTGGAATTTTGTTGGTGGTCAGCGAAAATGGTGTGTATGCTTTGAGTTGTGCGATTATTGTGTTGTAACAGTGTCTCAACCCATGGTATTTCTTCTGAGAGTTGTTCAGTGCTGTAGTCACAGAGACAAGTATGACAATAATACAACACTTTTGTGTGTCAGTGTACCATTGGAAATGCTCTTCTATTAAGTGCATGTACAGAACTAAACGATGATGGAAATGTCAGTGTAGTGGAGGAGGAGCCGACTGAAAATAACACACATGTAATAGTAGTTGTTGCATATGAGAGGGGTTACGGAATAACATCGATCATGGTCAGGGAAAGTTAGCGAATTTCGTTTGCAAGATTGAGTGGCAACTCTGACTGTGTGTTGATTTGACTGTGATCACTTGACACTGTAGAAGTGGAGAAGACAACAGCTGCACCGGTGGCCGCTTTGAAGAAACCGTCTCACGAAGCGAGCGACGACGATGTGTTGAAAGCTTACATGAACCGTGGAGGCAACGCTGGCAGTCACAAGTGGAATGAACACCAGTACTTTGTGAGGGCGATGGACGACCTACATCGCAACCAGCAAGACAAGATGGCAAAGGTCAGTGTTGACCATCACGTTGAAGTTCACCACCTTCACTGTACGGTGTCAGTTCTTGATGTTTCACGAGAACGATATCCTAGCAAATTTCGCATGAATACTTTCTTGAGTTGTAATTGTATCTGTTGTGTATTGTATCATATGTGTGTTATGTACCTCATGTATCATATAAAAAAGCAAAACATAAAAATTGTAGCACATTGTTTAAACTCTTGAATGGTGTGCTAGAAATGACACCCTTTAACTTCATGCACTACCACATTCAGGGGCTCAGACATGCTGAGCAGTATGTGTGCTTGTGCTACTGCGACTAGTGCAAGGATCTGATGCAGTTTATATGTGTATCCCCGCTGCCTAATGACGTGATGTTTTCTCGGCTATTTTCAGTGCACATTTAGTTAGGAATGCTGTTCCTCAGCAGGTGTAGAAATTACATGGATTCTGTATTGTAATTTATTAAGATAATGAGGGAGTGGACTGCGGCACGGCAGCATGTACAGACTCTGAAGGCAACAGACCCTCGTGGTGCTGAGAGATTGAACAAAGAGATCACTGCAGTGAGTTTCATGTCTCTTCTAATGTCTTATTTTAATATCGTCGTCCATTAATTCGCTGCTTCAGTTAGATATTTTTGTATTATTTTATGTTTATATCATTTTTTATTTTCTATTTTAGATACCTTTGTGAGGAATTTTTATTACCATCTTTTTGCTGCATGTAATTTTTATTAAATGCTTTATGTAAAATTTTCTGTTAAGTGCCGTGTTTGCATTTGATAGTTTGCAGATAGTATATAATAAGTATGATGTGATGGTGTTACCACTGGCTTTCACAGCTATGAAAGTTCTGGTTTTTGGCCATCGCAAAGCACACTTTATTTGTTATGACATACTGCACAGCAGTTGGCTGAGAGGTGTCAGCTGTTTGGTTGTGCTCTCTGTATGTCAGACATGACTGATTTCTGTTCAGTAATTTTGTTGTATCTAGCTTTTTTGCACCAGGCAAGTGATTGGTAGGGAAAATCATCTCTAAAATGACCTATAATGTGTCGAGTGGGACATTAAACTCTACTCCAGTGCAGCCCGCTTAATTGCTTATCCAGTTTATTTGAATAGGATGTTAAAAACCAAAAACATACTTTCTTGTTTTAAATGCCTGCTTAATTGGATACTGTTTTATGTAATAGTACCGGTATTGCTTATACAAACATCATTATGCAAAAACATTTCCGCTTAATGGAATAAGTCAGCACTCAGTGCCGACTGTTGCCTGTTTATAATGAGTTGTCAGCACACTATGACTCACACTGTAGTCTGTAAACATGGCCGCCTTTAGCAGATGCATGATTTCCTTTAATCTGTGATCCAGTCTCAGCTTAGTGAGCTGATAACAGTGCTGTCGATCTTGATCAGCATGTCTTCTGGGATGGGAGAGGGAGGAAGCCAGATTATAATTGAAGCGTTGGCTGGGCAGGTGACGGACCATGGTGCAACCAGCGTTCATTGTTGTCAACCAAAGATCAGTTTGACAAGATGGCGAAGAGCAAGCAAATGGCCTTAATTGGTTTTATCACTCACAGAGTCAAAGTTATTACTATGTTAGATGACAGTCTCAGACTGAAACAGCCAACAGGTTAGACATTTCCCTGCTGTAGCTGACAATAATAGCAAAAAATCAGGAAGATATCTTGAAAAAATGGCAGTTGAAAACACGGCAGCATACTGGTAAAGATATGGACGTCGAAACAGCACTAAAGACATGGTTTACCACTTGCATAGGTTGCGATGTGTTAGTGAGTGGACCAGTTCTACAAGCAGATTCACTCATGCACATTCTGGATAATAACAAAACCTGATTGAGCAACTCGTGCAATTAGGCATATCATATCCGGTTTTAATCTGTTGCCTCTGTTCATATTTGTTATTTACATGCTATATTTGGTTGCTGATGGTAATTCCTCACACTTGCTTAAGTTGCAAGCGTGATTTTAGCCCATCACAGAGTGACTGTACTGTACATGGGGACTTTTTGTTCGCATACAGCTGACAGAGATTGTCTTCTGTAGATTTGCAGTCCTACATTCAGTGTTATCTGTAGCATCTGAACTCGTATTTGCTTAGCTGCAAACTTAGATGTCAGTGTCAGAAAAAAGTGGTGCACAATCAAGTACAGATTAACGTTGTATGTGAGAGTGCATGCTATATTTGACACTTGACACAAGAAGTTTGTTTCATGGTACATGTCATGTCATTGTTACTGACACTAATTATTATGCTTATAGTTTTATCAGGTGCTGTTTGACGCTTTTGTAGATTTTTGCATTTGTAGCTTCTCAGTTTTTTTGTTGGATTTTTACACTCATAAGTTTTGTTCCTCAGTATTATGTGTGTAGTACACTTAAGTCAGCTTTTTGTATATTTTAAACAAATTGTATCGTACCATGTTTGAAAAATGTTGTTCTGAGACTCGCATAATGTGTAAGTTTTTCTGCAGGATTACTGACTTTAAGAATTTAATTTTTTTGTGCTTTGCTTGAGTAAAACAGGCCACTGCCCAATACACTGTATTTGTGGTCTCACAGCACAAGCTGGAATATAGCTGATGGTTAGGTTGCAGATATAGAGATCATAAAAGACTTTACCTTTACCTCTTTCTATTTTATAAACAGTCATTGACAAATGTGCTGCATGATGGTGCAGAGGTTCCAGAAGACGTATGAGGCTCTTGAGGCTGAAAGCGTGCAGGAGAAGAAACAGCTGAGTGAACTGCATCAGCAACGCGTGCAGTCTGATTTGAATGAGAAGACACGCGTGGCGCTTGATGCCTACATGCTGGCCATTGACGACAATAATGATGTGAGTGCTTCCTCCATGCATGTTCTCTCTGTAACATCTATTAAAGCCATTGTTTGCCTTTTGTTCTTCTGACGTCATTTAACAAGAAGATCAGCTGTTGCAGAGAGGCATCGTGATGCTCCGTATCGTTGAAAATTTTGCTAAGTCAGTAAAGTCATTGAAAGTGGCACCATTCGACAGATCATTATCACCTGTGCAGTGATAGCACAGCGAGTAAGTAAGTAACAATGTACTGATTAAGGTGACACTATCACGTCAAAGACATTGCAGGGGCACCGTACAAAATTAAAAAGAAAAGAAAAACAAACAAAACGACAGTCAGTAGTCGAGGTGGTATGTTTTCAGTAGTGTCTGTTCATTAATGTGTTAACTCTTGAGCCGTTTGAGATATCATCGTGAAATTTTTATGGGAGCAAGATGTGGTCGAAAGCTAGCATGAGTTCGAAAATGGCTGAATTCTGATGAGACATTTAAGTCACCACCCACAAATTGTCAAAATGTCTCTCATGTTCAAGTTCACAGCTTGCTATTAGTTTTCCGTTGTAAATATAGCTCTATCTTGTACCATTTTTGTAAGGTGACTGTTGGAAATTTTACCATAATATTTCGTTTGGAAACAGTAGAATGGTCGGGCTAGCATAAGACGGAAAAGTTTGAGGATATGTTTAGTTGTTTCCGTACAACCGCTGAACATGATGGAGAGCCATCCATCACACGATGGCATAGGCCGCAGGATGGCAATTATTAATCAGTGATGTCTTATTTCATAGGATCATAATATGAACTGAATTTCATTGTGCCATGAACCACTGCAGGTGCTTCCACCTGTAACCATTTTGCAGTAATTTGCTAAGTAACAAAAGTGGGTAGCCAGAAAAAATACCGCTCGCCGGGATGAGGTAGATATAATTTCTGCACACAGTGTATGTTCTTTTTATGTCAGCTAATTTTTGCTGAGTGGGAAGTGCAGGATTTTGCTCTGAAGTATCGTTTTTGTTTGTACTCTGCTATTTTTCCTTGTAGAAGAAAGTTTATTATGTTTACATGGAATATGTATTACATGACCGCACCAGGGTTTATTTTAGCACGCGTAGTACCCGTAAAAAATGAAAACGGTCGGAAATTTACGCTTAAAAATAATGGCGACGTGTAGGTTAGCACGTTTTAAATGGCAATACAGGAGTACCATTACGCATTCTACGTTACTACATATTCATAGTAAATTAGTAGTTTTTGGTGAATAATGGTTTCTTTTTGCAATAAATGGGTAACAATGGACGCATTATGCCATGCTAAATTCGCCAATCATCATTGTTGGTTCGATGCGTTAGCGTTAATAATGCAAACTGGATATGAAGTCAGTAGTCTTTCTGTACCAGTAATTAGTCGTATCAATGACTGGGCCATATGCTAAAAAACCAGTTGGTTTTATTAGTGATTGATTGCACGTTCAAGGAGTAGCTACCCCTTTTTTATACGTTCAAGGGGTAGCTTTACCCTTTTTTACAATGGCAAGGGGTAGCACTACACCTTTTTTCAGAGGCCTAAAATAAACCCTGTACTGCACTATGGTAATTCTAGGCAATGAAGACCTTCAAGACTCTGAAGCACTACGTGAAGGTTGTTCAGAAAGATCGTTTGCACACCATCAACCGACATAAACACCTCCGTGAAACTGACCCAGCCGAGGCCGAGCAGCTGCGGCAGCAGATGGCAGAACATCTGCGCAAGGTTGATGGCCAGCTGACTGTGGCTCTGGGAATGTTGGACCGTGTGCCAGCATACAAGAAGAAAGTTGAAATGCAGATCCGTATGTATTATTCTCCATATTGCTAAAGCATGAAGTTTGCATTCTGTCTGTTGTTGTCGTGAAAATACAAAAGAAAACAATGGTTTGGAATTTGCAGCTTCTTTACATTGCAAAACTATTTTAAATTTTTTGCATATTTTGAGAAAATTGATGAGCTTTGAAGTGAAAAGTTCTGTGGATTATAGCTGCTAACATAGGCAATAAACAGCTGTTTCGGACAAATTTATGTTAAATTGCCTAAAGTTTCAACAAGTTTACACATACATCAGTTTTACAGCATTCTTTTAGATGGCAGATGTTAATGTCAATTCATGATAGTGGAGAACAGTAAGAGATCTATGGATGCATTTTCAGTTCATTACTGTCCATCTTGTAGGCACCAAATGAACAGTGTTATAAAGTGGTAGTCGCTTTTATGAGACATGTAGATATAAATTTCTGTGTGACTTGCTGTGTGCGTTAATGTCTGCGTGCATTATTCTCCGACAGCGTCAACCATCGCACAGCATGGAACATTCTGTGACTATCTTTTGCATAAACATAAGTTACAAACTCTAGTTTTAAACCGAAACTTATTCCAGACCCTTGAATCGACTTTAAACCAGTGCTGAAATTAAGTGCAGTTTTAAATCCATTTCGTTAGGTTCAGGTTGCATATGTTTGTAGTTTTCATTAGTTGTTGTTTAGGTTTTTGTGGTGTCAGCTGGTTGTAGTTGTAGTTGTTTTACTACTACCAGCCAAGTGATTGGTTAGACGGACTGGTTTTGGTGCACCAGTCAAGTGATTGGCTGCACAGATGTCTCAGAAATGACCTGTACTTTGTTCAGTTGGATGTTAGACACTGCTGTACCATATCATACAGTTACAGACAATAGTTTTAGGTTACAGATAAGCTCATTTCAGTTTTAAACTAAAAATAAAGACGGGTTTAGCAGTCTATTTAAGTGCAATGTATAAGTTTAGTTTTGAGCTGGATTACTGAGTTAAGTTCAGTGTAAAACTAAAGTTTGCTCTGAATGACAGATTTAAAATTTATCAGAAGCAGTTGGTTTAAACTGAGTTTAGTAGTTTATTTCAACATTCACTTAAATGAAGGTTTTAAACTATTGTGAGCATGAATGAGTTGTTGTGTGCCTTGCTGATGCTGTAGATGAGTACCTCGATGCTTATCATTCGATTGATGCAAGTGTTGAAGTGCTGATGAGAAGCCTCCGTGAGAATCCTCCACAGACAACTGCTACAGATGATGATGGTGATGACTACGAGGATGATGATTACTATGATGATGACTATGATGAAGCTGATGATACCAGTGAATCGGATGATGATGATGCTAGTGACGACCAAGATGATGACCGCTATGTCTATGATAAGTTTGATGACCATCTTGACAGTGATGAAAGAAGTGAAGAAGAAGAAGATGAAAGCATCCTTGATGTTAACGTTGACAGAAAAGTGAATCGTGAAAATCACAATGATGATCAAGGTATGTACAAAATTTATACTGGCTGCGGAGGTAGTCTGTTCGCACACATACATGGTGGCAGTTTTACTGGTACTCTATCGTATCTAACTGATTTGGATAATTTTGGCACCAGTAAATTCTGAACATTTCGTTAAATACTATTTAAATATTTTGCACAGTATTTAAGATAGTTATTTAAAATGTTATATTTAAATAGTATTGAAAGAATATGCTGTATTTAAATAATTTGCATTTTAAATACTATCGTGGCGTTCATTGGCAAACAAATTCATACATGGCTTTATTTATTGGCAGGCTTATATGAACTTTGCCGCATGAGTTCTTATCCATTAAACACGTTTTCTGTAGCTGTTCTCTCAGCAAACTTAGTAATAAATGTAGTCTTAATTATTTAGAGAAATATGTTAAACTTATAGAACTGTGCAACCATGTTTGAGTTTGGCAGTGTACAACCATGTTTCACTGCACAGGACACGGCATATCATTTTGGCTATCTTTAGGGCTTTACTCTTGTGTTATTGTCAAAAATTATTTGTAAATTTGTCTAATCTCAGGATCGTGTATGGAAATAAGAGCCTATGTACAAAAGCTTCTGCGTATATTTATTTGACAGTAGCACCGTCGTCACAGCATAAATCTGTGAAGGAAGAAGAACCGCCAGCACACTTGGTGGATGACGTGGATTTTGTGGAGGCTGATAGTGTCAATGTGGCACATGGTCCGTTTGCAGCCCATGTTGACAAGAGTGGCATCATTGTGAACCAGGTATTTGCTCGAGTCTTCCTTTTCTTAGTTGTGGTGCATTTGAGAATCAGTTCATCTTAACTGATGCCTCTGCTTCTGTACACAGAACTGTGCTGTACGTGGATAAAGACAGCTAAAAATGAGACAGTGCATTGCAGTGACACGTCTTACTGAAGGAATACCTTTATACCTGGCATAACTTGCTATGTTAAGGCAGGCTGAGACAGTTCTAGAGGCATCAGTCAACAACAGAAACTAAAACTGTCATATTTTATGGTTAATGGGACAAAGGTTTCCTGTGCGTGATAGTGAAAATGGTCTAAATACGTAAGAAGCGTGATATGGCTGTTAATGAGGGGTGTATGCAGGAATAACAAATCATTTAGCCTAACTCCTAAATGGCCATAAGTGAGCATCTCGTGTGGATTCTTGCTTGGGCCATATGTCACAAACGCTGCCAACTAGCATCCGTCCTTAGCTTATCCGTGGGAATCGCATGTGAAGTGTGCTCAGAAAAACGTGACCACATTTTCGACAGTCTGTTGAACTAGAAATGTTTTTTCACACAGATTTTTGGCGCACTTATTACTAAGACTATAGTTCATTGACAGGTGTTTTTATTTTCCCATCTCACCTATTTAGTGCAGCTAGTTTACATTGGGAAAATGTTGGGACCTAAATATCATGAATTTAGCCTTAAATTGCTGATTTTCCTAATGCCACACTACGATATCAAATGCAAAACTGTCACTATATTGTTTTACTTAGTTGTTATTCTTATAATGGTTTATAAAATAACAACAACAAGATTTATTGCAGATGATAAGGTTGTTTATCAGCAAGTGGGATGCAGTTGGCTGAAGACAACAGCTGAGCACGACGTTGTTTGAAGCGTAGCTGAAGATCACGGTATATTGTCCTGTGCACGTTTGAACGGAGAATGGCAGTTTCATGCGAAATCTCACGAGCTGATCGGTGCTTTTTTGGCTTGTCCTCTTGACTGAGCATGAGGTCCTCCACTGCTCTGCGATGCCTGGTTGCCGGACAGTTGTACTCGTTGTGTGGATTTTCTTTGGCAGACTGTCGATGCTTCCAAGTTTCCAAGCCTTGTCTGTAAAGTCACTCAGCAGCCTTCGTGCACCATACCCATTTGACAGATAGAGATTTTTAATCAGAATCGCATCTTTGATGACCTATACTCTTAGTAATGAGTCTGCCAAAAAATTTTGTAAATGGACAGTTCTAGTTCAACTTATTATTTAAGATATAGTAACATGTTTTTTGGAATAGTCTGCACACATCTTTATATGCTTGAGGGCTGTCTGCCAAAAGGAGGTTAAGTCATGCATTATTTCAAATTCCAACTTCAGCATGTATCTATATTATTAAAATTGGACTTCTGACCGTCTGACCGGTCTTACTTAGTACAGACTGCTCCGCTGAGGAGACGGGTAAGCGGGGACGGGGGTGAACTGCAAGCTAAACTGATACAGAGGTATGCGGTCTTCCCACAGTGCAGCTGCAGCTGCAGCACACATTACAGCCATCTAGCTGTAGCAACCTATGACCCCACAATAATATCAATATCAATTACCCCAGCAGCAGGCAAGGTCGACTTGGTGCCTGCTTGCATGTTTACCCTGCAACATGTGGACTGTGTAGGAATAGATATGCGTGTGGACATTGACACACAGACTTACTCTTGCCTACACACAAGCTATTAGTTGTACGTCGTGTATGGAGTG
>Ga0209149_1002551_pt1 | contig 10292 bp, 6 predicted proteins | sample WorMetTyACAVOLI2_FD_187423 | JGI IMG/M metagenome (GOLD analysis project Ga0209149, IMG submission 187423) | Marine gutless worms symbiont microbial communities from Max Planck institute for Marine Microbiology, Germany - Olavius algarvensis... ... | reverse complement strand
TGCAGCAAGTGGAAGAAGAGGTTGGCCTATCTGTTGGTGCTGCCTGGATCGCGGGCCAGGATCGTTCGATGTGGAGGACGCTACGACCCTCAGCTGGTCAAGCGCAGCAGTGAGTGAGTGAGTTGGCACCGCTGGTTTGCGTAATTTTTTTCCCGCATTAAAATATTTAACAGTGTTAATTCTTTTAATTGCAACAGTCAAACCGGCAACAGTCGACTTTTGACCGTGTTGGTTGAATTCAACTTTGTCGCCAGTGTGTACGGGCTTAAGATGTGGGGTTGGCAACGATAAAAGGTCTCTGACATCATAATGTGCACATACAACAGTCAGTACATACATACTGCATTAGTGTGAGAATAACACACATGGGAGTGGCCTTATTCACTTTTTAATACATTCAGTGCCAGGCCTAAAATTGTGTAAACGCTGTAGCACAAAGCATGGGTAAGTAAGTAAGTGAGGAAATTTCTATGCGGCGTGCTTTAAAGCTAGTGTCACAAGGCGCAGTGGTCTCACAACCCAAACAGAAATGTCTTTAACGACCGCTTAAATTGTCCAAGGCTATCACACAGTCCTAAGCTGAGTGGTAACATGTTCCACAGACGTGGTCCGGCCGCTGCAAAGCACCGGTCGCCGAAGTTGTTGTATGTGTGACAGACAACGCACTTCGCTGTGTCGGCTGAGTGGAGTCGGCGAGCACTGGCATCAGCGGCGAGCTGGCAGTCGTCGGCCAGATAAACAGGTGTGTGGCCGGTCAGACACTGGAATACCAAGACGGCAATCTTGAAATCGACACACTGTCGTACTGGTAGCCAGTGGAGCTGTTGCAGTATCGGTGTGATGTGATCACGCCGCCGTGCACTGGTTATCATCCGTGCGGCAGCGTTCTGCACCGACTGCAAGCGTCTCATCAGCTTCTCTGGTAGACCGTGTAGTATGCCGTTGCAATATTCCAGACGGCTGGATACAAACGCCTGGATTAGTGTCTTGGCTGCCTCAACAGACAGTGACCGTGCGACTGGATGAAGCTGCTTCAGTTAGTATTAACTGCTCCTGCAGACAGAAGCAACGTGTGCGTCCAGCGACAATTGACTGTCAAGGATGACGCCAAAGTCACGAGCTGTGTTGATGACCGTTATGCTGGCTGACAACAGTGGGACGTCTCTGATGTTTATCTTGTCCAACTGCTGACTTGAACCCAGCCACATGACCTGAGTCTTTGATGGGTTCAGTCGTAGTCGGCTTGCCATCATCCAATCGTTGACGTCAGCAACGCAAGCAGAAAGACGATCGACGGCAGTTGCCGCGTCACTGGCTGGCGAACTAAGGTAAACTGGGTATAATGAACAGACCAGCAGAAGTGTTCCTGCAAAGTGTTCAGTGCGCTGAAGATGCTAGATGCTATTCCTGGTGCTGAATATGTTAACATTAATGTTCTAAATTTGGAGCAATTGAAAAAAAATGCACACAAAATTCACGAATTCACGTTGTTGCCAATTGAAAAAAATGCACACAAACACATTTAGTATTGCCGTTGATAACAGCGTAATGGTAAGAAAAGTTGAGCATCCAGCAGCGTACCATTGCTTCTGTTGGAGCCGGTGAATGGACTGCTGGCCAGAACTAGACAGTGTTAACTGAGAAGATGATCCAAAGCTACGTGCCATCTCGTCTACCACATCCTTGTCCACTGTACGACTGGAACAGGTTTCATCTGTTACTTTCCGCCGAATAATTTCACCATACTGGGAATCAGGTAACGTAAAGTCAGATACTCCAGATTTTACCGACTCAGCTACTGCAATTTTGACAACTGACAACGCTTGACACAGAGATGCAGTATCGTCATCACCGCTGATGGGAGACTCAGATTCTCTACTTCCAACAGTTTTACCGCTTACCATGGCGACTCTGTCACGCTCAACACTGTCACAAACATTGTCTGAAATGTCCTTTTTACATACATCTATTTCAGACGACTGAAGATCACAAGAAAAACTGTCACTGTGGGTAAAACAAGCAAGAAGTTCCTCATCCATGAAACTAAAATTCAGTTCACAGCCACCCGAACTAACAGGCGTTGCAGACGCATTCTGAATACTGGGCAACTGTACTTCCTGTGAAGCATTTACACTACTTGCACTCACTGACGACGATCCTTCTCGTATATCGGACTTTTCAGGAACACATAAATTAGACGTATGTTGTTTATTTACATTTTCAGGTGTTGCCATTATTTTTTCAAGGTACAGATGATCATCTGGCTGCCGGCTGGCATCGGTGCATGCTACTGCAGCAGAGTGTTTAAGATTGACACCGTGTGCTGACTTATTATGGCCAGTGATTGACTGATTGCTGTCCGGTTTCATCACATCTGCTTCACTAGTTAATAATGCACGTGGTTCATCGTGGCGAGAGTCTGGCTGCAGATTCTCAGCATCAGTGGACATAAACAAGTCTTCATCTTGTACATCTGGCACATTTGCTATCAATCCCGTGTTCGTTGCACACACATCGGGGCCAGCATCCGAAACCCCACACACATTAGTATCTTCAGCCGACACTGATCTGCAACTACATGCCGAGCCCAGTGACGAGAGTCTGAATGAAACACAGCATTTCTTTATTTTAGCCATTTCGACATGCGATCTTGACATGCCATCGGTTTTTGCATCATCATCACCTACTGACTGATGTGAATGCACAGACACTGGTGTCAGCCCAGTGTGTTCCTGCAACTTCTGTCGGACATGTTCTTTTGCTGCCTTCCTGCGATTATGTTTCTGTGAGAACAACACATTTCATTCAATAATCGGCATGTATTATCAGAAACAAAGCTTTAGCTTAGCAAATAAATCACGTGCAACATACAATGGTACGTTATCATGCAAAGCACAGTGTTTTATTTGGCAATTCTGTCTCTCTGCCACACTCATGAAATGTTTCAAAACAAGTAAACTTATCATCAGACACCAAATACCATCTATTCAAGCACACACAGAAATCAAACATACACGAATCAACATCATTAGTAAACATATTTTTACCTCCAGTTTTTGTTTCTTCTTCAGCAGTTCTTTCTGCAAGAATTCTAGACGTTCTTTTATCTGTGACATACACAAATATGCACTTTTAATTTGCACTTAATTACGTAGCTATGTTTCTACACTACCTGACATTACACAACGAGGGTTGACGAGCATTCTACATGACGACCTCCATTGGTTGAATCTGCCACAGCGTGTTATTCAAGATCTGTGTAATGGTGTACACTGTACAAATCCTTGAACGGTATGGCGCCTAAGTATCTGGCGGAGCCGTGCAGGCCCATCTCCGACGTTCAGGGGCGCCGTCACCTCCGCTCTGCAGCGCGTGGACTTCTGCACACACCTCGCTCTTACCTAACAACGTACGGAAGATGAGCCTTTTCTTATGCCGGCCCATCCGCCTGGAATTCTCTTCAAGAACATTTGCGGGCATCTGATCTGTCACTTAACAGCTTTAGGCACTCGTTAAAGACACTTTTGTTCACATAGATGACACATGCAGCGCATTACAGACTATTCAGTGATAGTGGGCTATACAAGTTTAATTTTTACATTTACATTTAAATTTACAAAAACTGCAACATGGCATTGACAAACTGAAGCAGAGGCTCATTGACATGTGGGACCGTATTCCTCAGGGCATCATCGACGAAGCTAGTGGCAAACACGGCTGTGTGCATGTGTAAAGGCAAAGGGACGTCACTTCAAACACCTACTGTGATCTAGCCACACAACTGGCTCACAGTCACTTCATACACACCAAAACCGGTTCTTTTCAAAACCACTCACTACTGAGAGGAAGACAACATAAGTTTCCATTTTTGTGTAATATCAGGTAGTGTGGAAACATAACTAAGGTGAGGACACAAACTCCATGTTAAATTAAAATGATAAAACAGTCTTCAATGAACAATAACAAAAAAACAAGGTTTACGAAGGAAACAAAGGTTGGGGTTTGGCTTATTGGTAACACGAAGGCCGCCAGCGTCTGCGGTCTGCCGCTACTGGAGCTCTACTGGTTCCATGCGCTCAGACAGCCACTAGGCAGTGGAGTTTCGCCGTCAACGGACCTACCGTCTGAAACGGTCTGCCACCAGCGCTACGTTCGCCAGATCTGTCGCAGAACACCTTCAAGCGGGCACTGAAGACGCATCTCTTCTCATCCGTCCAGAGACACTGAGTTGTTTCGAGACTTTGCCGCTGCTTATAAATCTGCCGACTTACTTACTTACTTACTTATGTTATTGGTTATTATTATTATTAAAGGTAAGTAAAAGTCCATCAAACTAGAGCTTACAACTTCACTCCTGCGCTCAAAGAAAATAACTTTGCAAAGCAGAAATGCAACCAGTGCACTGCATCCTGCAGTGGCTAGTAAGCAGGCAATGTATATTACATCAAGTGCAGTACAGGGATACGCTAAATAAATCAAATATTCTACACGACTTTTGTTGTTTACAGATTATCGGTGAAATAATAACAATGATAAAGTTGAGACTGTGTAGGATTGTGACATTGCTGGGTTAACTGTTTACATCATCGTTAAGTGCATGATTACTGGTACTGCAATGCTGTTTTATTGAAAGCTGTCTTGTCCACTCAACCTCACATCTACCAAAATAACTACTATTTAATAGTTACACAACATAAATACCTTTTCTTTGTTCCGCGCATGTAATACTTTGTTTTCATCTGTTGTCGCCATAATGCTGCAACTAAACAAAATTCAATTGATAAACTTACTGCAGTCTTTCCTGCATGATGATTAAACTTACATTAATTCCATATACACACTGGCTATGGAAACGTCAAGACAGTTCCATAATTTTGTGACTACGGAACCATCAAGATTAAAGATGTTTGCACCTGGACACCAGGTGGCTCTAGGTAGCACTAACACAAGGTGTCGCACACTCGAAAAAAGACTGGAACTTGTTTCATAAGCTCAGCACAGAGTTATCCTCCGTGCACAGGCATGGTACACTACATAAGCAACGAATTTGGTTATTTATTTTCTGTGCGCGCACACGAACGACATCCCACATAAGTAATGTAATGTAACATAAAGACGTGCAAGTGACAATTAAAATAAACATTCAACTGAATATGCATTTTACAATAAAAACTAAAGTGAAAATAGTAAGAAAAAATAATAAAAATTTTAGCATGAGCGGTAATCGAATCTGAATGTGTGGCATCATAGCCAGCATATTACCACTAAGCTACCGTGACCGTTATCATTCATAATCGCTGTAAACGGTGTACATATGTTAGCGCAATAAATACGGCATATCAGCATTCAAAACTAACACTAACAGGGGTGGTTCTATATTGGGGTCATATATCATATTATTATCGTAAGTTAAGTATACCCGCAAGGGACTAGAGTGTGCACAGTCATGGCCAACAGGAATAGGATTCCCAATTTCACAAATGAGAAGGCTCAAATAAACAGGGGTCAGGAGGGGAAATTTTCACTGAAAATAGCGAACATCACATGTATTCTGCAGTGAATACTCTTGACGAATATGTAGCGGCAGAACTTCAGAACCTTCTATGTACAGATAGCCAGTTAGTTACAAACAAGAATACTGCCACTGCAATAAAAAAGGTGGCCTAACTGTCCTTTCTATTACGTAATGGAGAGACAAGGGACGATGAATGTTATAAACAGGTTGTTACGGTCACACACTGTTGGCAACATGGGACGGAGACAGACAATGGACAACGAACGGCCGACGTAGGCAACCAACGCATATCTTGCTTATTATTTATTTATGCTGCAGAACTAGTCAAATGTTCAACTGTGAATGAGTATATCATTCACAGTTGAACATTTCAACTAGTTCTACAGCATAAATAAATAATAAGCAAAATGTAAATAATAAAATAAGGGACGCATGCAGTTTCAGGGGCGATACTGCAAACGATGACGTTCTAATCCTAACCCTAACTCTAACCCTAACCCATACCTAACCCAAACCCTACCCCTAACTCCTAATCCACTAACCCTAATCCAAATTAACAGTTTGACAACAGCGCCCCTGAAATTAAACAATAGCCGGCGCTGGTAAGTGTTAGTGTAATAGCTATAGCCTAAAATAAACAATGACAATTAACTTCAATATCGAATACACTTTACATTTGTGAAACAATCACACTAAACAGGAACCAAACGGTACCAGGCAGAAGTAAACACGGAAGTAAACAAATCATAATTGGCGCTAAATAGGGCTGTGCGAAGCGAGCTTTTTACTGCTCGCTCGAGTACTCCATCGAGTAATCAGAAGTAGCTATAAATTAATTATACGATGGCCCAAAACAAAGGGATATCTGGTTCTTCTTTCAAGTATGTAGTACAACAACGGTTTGAAATGAGATGGAATGATGCTAGAAAAAGCAGAAATGTTAAAAACATATTGCAAGTCGTCACATTCACCAATGGGATGAAACCAAAGGATAGTACCATGACAAGTTCAAAGAAAGTCGGTTTGGGCGTCTACAGTGCTATTGTTATTTCTATTTCCGGTTTTAGTATTCCATTGTAACTAAAAATAATAGCCTGTCGTTTCCGAGATAAGCAAGATGTTGGTCGAAAATTGCGATTTTTTCATACCTCTTTCTGTATAACAACCCCGGGAAAAGGGTGCGAATATTTTTGCGCTGTTTCTTTCACAGAGACAGATCCCTGGCTTACAAGGCGGTGTACCTGGTAATACCTGGTAACTATAGATTCTGGAGAAAAATCCTCTGTTTATGTACAGTACACGAGCGTTACAGACAGTGACAGACAAACAAACAGATAGACGAACAAACGGAAAAGTGATCTTAATAGCAGCGCGTTTACTACGCAACGCTCTCTAAAAATTGAAAAAATGTTGTCTGGATTCAGTTTGGCAGTTAGTGCGACAGTACGTGTTAGGGACGACCAATGATAACGTCCTTCCTTCGTCAGTCTCATTTTTATCGCAGTCATAAGCTAAAGTGCGACTTGGCGAGGAGGCGTGTCCGTCTGCATGGCTATCTTCCGTCTGTCTGTCTGTCCGTCATCCGCTGGTAGTGGCGTCAAAATTAATAATCTTAGGATCATGCGGTTTCTTCGGGTATCGCACCTAGTTCTTTGATATCAACTTTCATACTTCCGAGGGAAATCCGCCTTATAAAGGCTTTGACGATACTGGGGTGTGTGAAAGCAGCGAATAAAAAACAGATTTTCGACCAATGAGTCGTTATCTCAGAAACGATAGAAGATAGCCATAGGCTCTACGGTTACAATGGGAGACTAATAGAAAGTCGCATTTGGACTTTCGTTGGGTACCGATTTGGATGACCTTATGACGTTGAACAACCGTAACGCAACACTGTAGCTTTTTCCAGAGCTCAGCTAGCCCGCTGTGCAGAAGCAAATGAAGATAGACGCATACTATTAGCGGCAAAAAGACAGCCTCGCGTCTGTAGCTTCCACCGATGTACAGATCGTGCATACATTGGCAGATAGGGTGAGTGACCCATAACCTAGATTTCAATTCACAATATTTTTCAACTTCTAATAACTTGAAAATTGTACAAGATGGAACTATAGTTACATTACAAACTGAGAGAAAGCTGTACAATGCACATGGTCTATGAAAGGGTGTCATTTTAATTTCAGTTAAATTACATTAAAAGACCATTAACCCAGATTAGAAGGCCACGCCGTTATTCGACGTTGAATATCCCAGAAACGATATGCATCCATTGCAACTGTGTCTTTATTTTGCACCGTTTCCGAGATGTCACCATTTTGATCGCGTCGCGCGTCAGCATACTGACGCGCGATATTGATATAGCAAATCTGTCCGTTTTTCTGTCTGTCCGTCTGTCCGTCCGTCTGTTACGCTCCGGTATCAGATGAAAACGGCTTAACATATCGTCGCGATTTTCTAACAATAAGTCGCAATATCTCGCAAACGATACAAGATATCGCCATAGTTACTATGGAAGGCGAATACAAACTCGTATGCGATCTATTAAATGGTGCCATTTCCAATGACCTTGAAAGAACCCTAACCCTGTTTTCAAGGTCACACCACTCTTTGACGCTAAATATCTCACAAACGGCTACAGATACGGCCATAGTTACTATAGAAGGTGAATAGGAAACCGTACCTAAGCTTTTGAATGGCACCAATTTTAATGACCTTGAGTGACCTCCAACCCAGATTTCAAGGTCACGATATTATTCAACGTCAAAAAACTCAAAAATGGTAGAACTATATTTACAATGGCCGACCAATAGAAAGTCGCAATATGGTCTATCGAACGGTGCCATTTTCAATGACCTTGAACGACCCCTAACTTGGTTTTGAAGGTCACGCCATTTTTTTTGACACTGAATATCTCCGAAATGGCTAAAGATACGGCCATAGTTACTATGGAAGGCGAATAGAAAACCGTACACAAGCTTTCAAATGGTACCACTTTCAATGACCTTCAGTGACCTCTAACCCACAGTTCAATGTCACAATAGTATTCAACGTCAAATAACTCGATTACTACTAAGTCGTGTATGATCTATCCAATGGTTCCGTTTCCAATGACCTTGAGTAACCCGTAACCTAGATTTCAAGGTCACGGTTTAATATTTATGCTTATAGATGCCCTCAGCGTATTGTGTGCGCAGCTGACGCGCGATCTGTTGGCGATAGCTAAGTTGTTGTTATACAAATACAAATATAATTTATAAAGCGCGGTTTACAAAATGTCCAGGGCGCTAACAAATGTCAAAACGCGAGGTGAAAGAGATGAGGTTTTAAAAGATTTTTATCGCGCGTCAGCATACTGACGCGCGATATTGATATAGCAAAGTTGTGTGTCCGTCCGTCCGTCCGTTACGTTCCGGTATTGTATAAAAACTGCTTAATGTATTGTCATAGTTTATTCACCATACGGTAGCGCAATTATTATAGTTTTATCATCATCAAACATTTTCACGAAATTCCGACGGGGTCACCACGGGCGTGCTAAATGCAGGTAGATTATAAAAATTTCGCGATTTTGGGCCAATAACTCGCTATATCTCGCAAATAATACAAGATAACGACATATATACTATGGAGTGTAAATAGGAACTCATATGCGATCTATCAAGGTCACACCATTCTTTGACGCTGAATATCTTGCAAACAGCTACAGACACGGCCATAGAAAGCGAATAGCAAACCACACAAGCTTTCGAATGGCACCATTTTCAATGACCTGACCTATAAGCCAGATTTCAAGGTCACGATATTATTTAACGTCAACTAACTCGAAAATGGTACAAGATAGAGCCATACATGTAGTTACAATGGCGGACTAATAGAAAGTCATGCATAGTCTATCGAACCGTGCTATTTTAAATGACCTTGAGCGACCCCAAACCCAGATTTCGAGGTCAGGCCATTCTTTGACGCTGAATATCTCCGAAATGGCTAAAGATACGGCTGTAGTTACTATGGAGGGAATATGAAACCGTACCTAAGCTTTCAAATGGTACCATTTTCAATGACCTTGACTGACCTCTAACCCACATTTCAAGGTCACGATAATATTCAACGTCAAATAACTGAACTACTACTAAGTCATGTATGATCTATCCAATAGTTCCGTTTACAGGGACCTTGAGTGATCCTTAATCTAGATTTCAAAGTCACGGGGTAATTAGGCCTACAATGTCATCGATGTATTGTGTGCGCAGCTGACGCGCGATCTGTTTGCGATAGCTAAGTTCTTGTTAAATCTACTGATGTCAGTGGCAAGCATAATACTGTCAGGTATAAGGAATTCCAGGCAACTGGACCAGCGTGAGTGCGTGACTGAAGCAACGTTCACCAAATTTAGTTCGAGTGCGACGTTTGATGTAGTCAGAGGTGTCGGCGACCTCAGACCGGGTCGACGACTGGATTCAGCGATTAACTGCACAGAATGAGCCAAGTACTGTGGTGCATTTGATCCATCAATGTACACACCTTGTATTTGATTTTGTGTTCGACAGGTAACCGTAACCAGCGTAGCTGCTTCAGCGCTGGTGTCACGTTGTCACAAAGACCAAGATTAAGCACCAGACGAGCAGCTGCTTTCTGTGCTCGCTGTAATGGTTCGACAGAGGTGCGTGGTAGGCCGGCCAACAGTGAGAGTGAGTTGAAATAGTCCAGTCGAGACAGAACAAACGCGGAGCGTCGGAGATCAGCTGTGATGTGACATCTTCGCCGACGACGCGTCTGA
>Ga0209149_1002550_pt1 | contig 10294 bp, 4 predicted proteins | sample WorMetTyACAVOLI2_FD_187423 | JGI IMG/M metagenome (GOLD analysis project Ga0209149, IMG submission 187423) | Marine gutless worms symbiont microbial communities from Max Planck institute for Marine Microbiology, Germany - Olavius algarvensis... ... | reverse complement strand
TTCAACATTTCTTTCTCTGGCAGTGACATGTAGCACTATTTAACTATGTACAGTGCCCCCGCAACTATTGTGATGGTGTCACTCTAAATCAGTGCTTGATTAATAATAATAATAATAATAATAATACCATACCGTACCATATCATACTGGGCCGCTGTGGCCTGGATTTGCCAGGAACAACAATGCTGAGGCCAATTTAGATGGCCGAATGCGTATACGCCCTGTCAGAATAGGAAGGAAGGGTGGGGAGTGTATCCAGGTGTAGGGGGTGCGCTGCTACTGCCACTTTTGCGGGTAGTGCATGTTTGTAGTGTGTGCAAGGGAGAAGGTAGGGAGATTGAAGGGCTAGTGCCTATTATTTTACAGTACGTTGGGTTTCTCTGAGGCCGTGCACTGCTTATAGTGTCAGAGCCGGCCTCATCTGTTATCCCAACGCTAGCTCGCACTAGGAGTCCGGGCGCCCTTAGTCCCGGTTCTGGTGCATGGTCTGTCACAGATTTAAGAGGATACAGGTGGACCCTCTATGTCTGCCCGAGATATTAGTCTCTGAATATGGCTTAGTTTACCTGCATGCCCGATAAGTAAGTAAGTAAGAGTATTTATAAGGCGCAATAATCAAAAGTCAGGATGCGCCCATAAGTTGCCTGTCAGGGCCCGGGATTGAACCCGGGACCAGCGGAGGCCTGGCGGCTAGTCAAGCCATGCGCACTGCAGCACAGTGACTTACGCAACTCAGCCACTGCACCACGAGGGCAGGCTCACATATGAGTTGAGACAAATGAACATGGGACCATGCTGTTTTCACTGTTGGGCAGCCTGGGTACTCTACCGTAGTCTGAGACCAAATATAATATTGTACTGAAAGTGAGTGCTTTAAACGAGATTTGGCTGGGTAAAAGTTCAGATTTCTGACATTTTTGTCGCAATATCTCGGAAACGATGAGAGATAGGACGTGGATTACTATCAGCCGTTCATAGGAATCTGCATACAGGCTATCGACTGCTACCAGTTTTCTGACCTTGAACCACCGTAACGCATCACTTTACCATATGTCCATTTTTAAGCGCCTCACTTTACGTTAGTAAAAGAGGCGCTTATTGAGATAGGCTGTGTCGTGACGTCGTTGGTCGTTGGTTGGTTGGTTGTCATGCGCGTGCACTGTGGCCAAACAGTGCATGGAACACTAATAGGAAACCCTACCCCAGGAATTCAATGGTACAATTTTCGACCCCCTGGGCTGACCCCTAACCGGGGAATGGGCCTCCTGTGAGGCGCTTTTTGTCAAATTACTTTGACCTCTTGTTCCAGAGCTGCTGTGTAAAAGTGAGTGAAGATGGACCTCTCTACTCTCAACAGCAAAAAGATACCTCCGGATCTGTACATTTCAGTGATGTAAAGATCATGCATAAATTTATGGTGGTCATTGTGTGCAGTGATGTTAATTGACACGGTTGCTTTTTGAGGGTAGCGGTAACACGTTCCGGCTGATGAACGTAGTTGTATGCTCTACGCTAGGCCCGGTTAGTGCCTAGGTGGGTGACCGTCTTTGGACAGGTAAACAACCTCGGCGCGGAACCAGGCACCCAGGCCTACTCAGTCTGAGCCTGCCCTATGTGCAGGCTGAAATGAGTACCTGGCGAAAACTGGGGGAGTAAACAGGCATATCGCATGATATACCAGCCCGTATCCGTGGTCTCGCAGTGTTCGCTGATTGCCTAGCTGGCTGAATGGACTGGCTAGCGGAGATCAGCACCGACTTGCGGGAAGCGGTAGCGCATTAAAGGCGTGTTCCCGACGATGCGCTATACAAATGGCCGCGTTTACTTTGCTTCACTGTATGACGTCAGCGATTTTTCAGTTGTGTTGGAAACGATGCGCAATATGACCAAAGCTACTAGAATGCGTTATCATACGTAAGTTTCCTTCAAAACATAGAATATGTATGTATGCTACGTATCCTCGAGCCTTGTGAAATAATTTGTTAGTTAAATGTTTTTTGCTAACTGCATTGTGAAACTGCAGGCAGGCGTCAGTATAGAACTGCTGTTACTGCAGCAGGATTTACCATTGAAGACAACCATTTCATTAATGTACATTTCATTAAATGGTTGTGCTTTCTTGATTAGTGTCTTTAGCCAATTAAGACTTCATCTTCTAACTAAAACGTCATGAGCAGGCAGGGAGCTTCCCACACACCCCCGGGGGGGGTAATACCCCGACTTTCGCACAACACTCCCCCCGGCTTCAGGGGGAAAGGAGGGAGAGAGGGGAAGGGAAGGGACCCCCAAGGGTTGGTTGACACCCTCCATGTTCCAAATCCTGAAAAATACCCTGTGAGCAGGTGCTTCACTGCGTACTTTTACTTTTAATGGAATACTTCAGCAGTGAATCCTTGCTGCAACAGAACTTTTCTGCTTTACGTTGCAAGCAAAGAGCAGCAACGTAACAGTACTATTATACAAGTAATTTTTAGATGCATAGAGTCAGAATTGAGATAATTTCCGTAGTTAAGATACTGTTAACAATTTTTAGTCGTGTAGATTAATTTTTGTTTAAGTTATGCAAGAAAACAAACTGTGTTGTTTTTCTACGATGCAATATGTGTTGCATGTCTTAACGTAATGTTGCGAAATATTCTGTATAAAAATGTGAACAGTGAATATGTTAAATAGGCTGTTTTCGTTTTCTTCTCTGGGCTGTGCTGTTGTTAGTTGACGGCTGGGACGGGAAACATGAATTATTGACGGTTGATGTGTCTCATTTTTATTCGCCAGGGGGCATTACTGTGGTACGGTACTGGTTTACACAGCTTGTTTGTCTGTCCTCGTATGCATTATGCATGACCGTTCTGTTCGTGTTTTGGCCGTTGTGCACGGTGCACCGTTGCTGAATACTTTACGTACTTGACGAAGGACACTGAAGTGTATGCCCTTGACAGCTGAAGTGCTTCTGGCTGTGTCATGCTTTAGAACGCAAAAAATCACTGCCTGTATTGCGCTGACAGCCAGATTGCACACTGCAGTAAAAAACCGCACCCACATTGGTTGGCATAACCATTACCGCAGAAATTATTATTGTCCGAACGACAAGGAATTTGTTACTTAACCCTTTAATGGGCACATTAAAACCGCAGAGCAACGGACCGTTATACAGCAATACGGTGATTGGTACACTGGCCGTTGATGGATGAGTTGTTACGTTTGGTTCAGCGATGAGGGCCTGGGCGGGTCCCGCCTAGTCCCCTCCTTGCTGAACGTAACGTAACAGCCCACCCATCAACGGCCAGTGTACCAACTTCATATTATTAGATGTGGTACCGGTACTATAACCCTGCGCCCATTAAAGGGTTAAACTAGTAAGAAATTTGCTGCCTTACACATAAACTTAAGCATTTATTTAGTTCATTTATTTGGGTTAAAAAATAAATAGAAAAGATACTGGACCCAAGGGGATCGAGAATGATGCTTCTGTCACGCCTCCTCATGTGACCTTTGACCTTTAACCTTTTACACCAACTTGTGGCACAGTGGGCATTTACCGTAATATGTGCCTGCCGGTTCGGTTAAATTTCGTCTAATACATACATACATAAGGCAATTTAATCTTCAGATTAGGGCTTATTCTAAGGAAGATTTTGGACTGCACAGGTGGAGACATGGCGAGCGCGAGCCTATAACGGGGGTCTAAGGGCAGAGCCCCCAGCGGGGTCCAGGAGCAGAGCCCCTGGTCAGGGGGGCGATTCGCCCCCCCTGAAGCTGACAGCATTTTAGCGTTTGAACGTTAGAAGAAAGCGGCAAATTTGCCTCCTTGTCTGTATTTTGCAATGTCAGTACACTACACCACTTCTGAGGCTAATTATCAATATACTCTTGGAAAAATGCACAATGATGTCTTCAACTTTGTGTTTTTGGACTGCACAATTTCTCATTTTGGACTGCACAAATTGCATCTTGGACTGCACAAATTGGTTGGACTGCACGCTTAGAATAAGCCCTGCTTCAGATATCTAGCTGAAAGGGATCTTGTGACCAATTTGGCCTCCTGTGACCTTTGACTTCCGACCTCCAAAGTTGGTCGTTTCATGCCCGTTCTCTGTGTACCACGTGTGCCAATTAGCGTCAGTTTCAGTCCATTTGTTTTCAAAACATTGTGTTCACACGTTTGGTAATATTCGGGTGAAGGAACGGACGATGACATGCCATTAAATTCGCCCAAACGTCCGCCATATTGGAATTCTACTTCTGGTTTCGATTTCGGCCATATCACCGCAGTCGACATGTCATTCTGCACCAGTCTGCGAAATTTTATCCAAATCGGACCACCCTTGGCAGAAAAAATGACGTCAAATCGATTTTCAAGATGGCGGATCTCAGCCATCTTGGATTTTAGGGGTCCAATGATTGGTTTTTTGAAAAGCCGATGTACGACTTCGTATAGGTCGTCAATAGACACCATAGCTGTAAATTGCTTAGTTTTTTGAGAAAATCGCGTTTTTGTATTTTGCCGACAGACAGACGAACAGATAAACAGGCCCGTTGCATGAATCCCTGTCGCGAGCGGCGGCTTAACAAGTCGACGCGATAAGCCCCCTCCGCTATCAGTATGCGTTGGCGACAGACGAACAAACGAACAGAAGGACATTGCATAATGCCTGCACTTTCGCTTTGCAGCAGGAGCTTAATAAGTGTTCGACAAACATTTTCATCGATGAATAAAGTTTGCTCATACTCATACAGAGTTAACGAAGTTTACAGGCACTTGTAAAACTGCCGGCGAGCAGAAAATACGTATTTTGCGTAAAAAAAATTTTGCAGTGCAGTTGTTCTGTATGATATTATTTGCGATATGTATTTGCGATCCCCTGTTGCATGGGCTCATAGCATTGCAGGTGCGTTGTATATACGACCAACCATGATGATGAACTCGACATTTTTGTAGCTGGCGCGAGGAGGTTGTGGGTCGGCCCATCAGCTGGCTGGTATCGCGGCCTGGCGTGGGTTGGCCGCCCCCGCCGAGCATTGACGTCGCTGCCGGCTATGACTCCACGGTGCTCTGCTCGCGCGGTCGGTAGGCGCGCGTGGCCGACAGCCTCTGTTGTATGTCAGTTCTCGTGCGTCTTCGTCACTCGTCGTTGGGTGGCGATGATCGGCGATGACGACGTGACATCGCTGTGTCTTCTAGCGTTGACATCAACTGTTTCTCAATCACGTGATTGATAGCTATCGCTCAATCACATTCGGTCACAACTGTTTTTATGTTTACTTAATCCGACTCTGTGGATTAATTTGCGAGACACCGCCATGTGGTCCTGGTTCTACGGACGCACCAGTCGAAAACGTTTCTAGCGCCGTTGACTACGCTACGCCGAGTGAGATGGGGTCCCACGTCGAACGTCGTGACGACGTCAAGCCTGCTGCCTGGCGTTCTGCCGGCGCCGCCGACTGGCTGTGTGTCGACGCTGTCGACGTGGAGGAAGGCTGGAGCGGTGTCGAGTTGGCTCTGGCCTACGTGGATCGGATGGTCGGCGGTCTGGCGGACCCGACCGATGACACCCGCCTACCTGCAGTGGATGTTGACGTGACTGGCTGCGATGAGGTGTTGAGACAGCTGGCGTCGACGAGACCGCCGAGGTCGCCGTCGTCACTCCAGCTGACTGACGACAACGAGGATGAGGATGCGGCGAACTCAGTGGACGACAATGCTCGTCGATGTATCAGTGACGCCTGCGAACTGCTGTAAGTACGTAGAGCAGTCCCAGACTACAGTCTACTCCACTGCCGGTGTTGCTCTGTGACTGGCCAAGTATAGTATGTGTATGTCATCGATCTAACTCGATGTGTCAGTGTTGAAGATTGGTATATTGGCTTGTATGTTGGATAGGCTAGTTTTACCTTTCGTCGTCGCAGTCGTTGACATGGTAGCCTAACGCAGTCATGCATTAACGTTACCGTCTCACTCTCAGTGCATATAGCTTCCCCGTCTCATGGGTCGGATAGGGTCAGGAGTACAGAGTGCCAGGTTCACAATTTCACTTTAAGAATCTTGGCAATTTTACGACACGATTGCCGTAGCAGTTGGCAACGACAGCGATGCGTAAAAGACTAAAGTGAAGTTGCCCGCTGGATTATATCTCGAAGTGATTAGTTTCAATAGTTTGGGAGTTCCGTGACTACAAAAGTTACAATAGTACAGTCCATCCAAACGAAAGTTGTACGGATGCTATCGTCCATTTGGCGAACGCAGTGCAAGTTGCAACAGACGTGCGCCTGACGTGACTGCTTATTACTGAACTGTGCGTGATTCGGCACTTGTGTCAAGACGTGCGTTGAGTGCCGGCGGAGTGATGTTGCCGAGTGTGTTGCATTACAGTCTTACATAATGCTTTTATGGCTTATCGATGTCAATAATTTCTGTTTTCGTGTCAGCCCCATTTTTTTTTACTTCTGGCTGCAAGTGTTGTGTGTATATTTCAGTTCTGTGCATTGTTTTTTTCAGTCTTAACATTGTACAGCTGTGTGTGTGGTACAGTATGTACCCGGTACGCGTCTCTGCTTAGTGCATGAGGTTCCCCCATGTGTTTGAACCTTGCATAGTCATTACGTGAAGGTCACATAGTCAGTATCTAATTATTCTATCATATATACAGAAATCTTCACTGGAGGTCTGTCTGTGCCAGTAATTTAATCTGATAATAACAAGAAGTGTGGCCGCCAGGTTCGGCCGACACGGTATGCCCCCGCCCGCCTGTAATGACACAGGTATACATCATTTTTGTTTACCGAATTAAGAAGATGTGAGCTTATGACTTTGACCTTTGACCTTGGAGGTCACCGCGATTGTCGGTCATACGCGTCTTGGTACTTTGTCAGAGTACCAAGTGCAAATTTTGGTGACTACATGTATTCGTTTTCGATTTGTAGGCCACTGGGCCAACACGGCTCACACTGATCACGTGACCTTGCGACCTTGATCTTTGACTTTGGAGGTGTGAATGGCGCCTGTGGCTGATGCGGGTCGTCGTCCTCCATCTGTATACAAAGTTTGAAGTTCGTAGGCCTTGCCATTCGGAAGATACGGCGCACGATGTGTGTCAGCATTAATGGGCCTGGTGACCCTGACCTTTGACCGTTTGACCTTGAAACTGGTACGCGAGTCGCATCTAAGGTGGGGAACCTTCCTTCCAAATTTGGGCACGCTAGGCCTTTGGGTTCTCGCATTATTTCCTATGTACGCGACGGACGGACAGACGGACAAAAGCAGCACTTATTGCCCACTACCCTACGTGTCGCGGGCATAATAACAGAAACGTTAGTGAGGTGCACGGTGGAGCATTGCAATCACTACTGAATCGATCAGTCAAAGGCCCCGGCGGTCTGACAGCACTGGTAAGGTGATGTGGGTGAGCTGTAGTTCCCCGACGGCGTTTGAAAATGCCAATAGCATGGGGGGGAGTTGCGTAATACAGTCCAGACTGTAGGAGCCAATTAACTAAAAGATCTTTAGCTGGTGCACGTGGAGGTCGTGGAGAGCCTTGTGTCGCAGACATCATGATCGCACTGAGGCGTCATGGCGTTAAGCCAGATTATGCAATTGAAATCAGATGTGAGGCTGTGAGCCTGGATTTGAAACTTAGTATAAGGTGTCAGCAGTGCTGAGGCTAATGGACAGCGAGTTGAGCCAGCAGGCGGGGCACGAGCAACGTTAGTAGTGAATGGGCCCGTCTCAAATAGCGTCAGTGGCAGTTGATGTAGTTCTGCAGAGTAAAGCCGACAGCAATACACACGTAATGGACTGGTCCATGACAGGTCTCTGTCTCTGCCCTTACATACATAAGGCATTACGTTTCGTAGTTAACGGAAAGCCGCAGGCTACGTGGCTTCGATAGCTGTCCGGTCGGTCAATACGCGTACCACATCGTTAACGTCAGAATCGAACGGCCTGTTCTGCTTGCTGTTGTGGATTAGTGATGCTTGAGCATAAATACGATACGATACGATATGCAAGTATTTAACGTGCAATCAAAAAAAACTACGAATGATGATAGACTAAAACTGGCGAGAAACACACTAATAACAAGTGTGGCACGTTTATGGGCGCAGCGAGTAAGCCCCCGCCGCTAGCCTAAATTTCACTGAAGGTGAAGTTTTTCATGGAGATTTGCTGTGGGGCACCGGGCGAGGTTTTGTCGTTCAGTGTCATCGTAGGGGTCCAACAATCGGTTCTTTGAAAAACTCATGTAGGACTTCCTATTAGTCCTCAGTAGGAACTATATCTTTAAACTGCTTAGTTTTTGAGAACACCACATTTTGTGTGTGCGTTTCTGAAATGAACAGGCAGGCAGACGAACGAACGAACGAACGGATGGACAGAATCATTGTGTAAAGCCCCCACATTTGGGAGCACGGTCTTAATAACCAAAAATAAAACTAATCACAGAACTAAGTTATAAAAAACGGTACCCCGGTAATAGAATAGCGGTTTGTCACCATTCTCCGTATCAGACGCAACATGATTCACTGATTCAAACTGAACAGGCAGAGAAATATGCAACGTCCTCGCCCAATTTTAGCGACATTCGTTAGGTGTCGCTAGCAGTCCTTTGTAGCCGTTTTTTAGCTAAAAAATTAATGGCGTGATCATAAACCATTTCCGTTTTTCCGATCTATGCTGACTATTTCATGACGATAGCTGTAAACATTTCCTTGACCCTTTAGACTGCCACATCGAATAATATGAAGTTGGTACACATGACTGTTGATGGGTGGACATCTGTTACATTTGGTACAGCGATGAGGGGACTGGGCGGGGCCGCAGCCCGCCCAGGCCCCTCCTCGCTGTACCAAATGTAACAGCCCGCTGCCCACCCATCAACGGCCAGTGTACCAATCACCTTGTTGCTGTATAATGGTCTGCGTTTTTAATATGCCCGTAAAGGGTTAAATGATACTAACAAACAAACATACAGTTGCAACTGAAATGAATACCTCCGGGCGCGGTAATTAGTGACATCGTTCTGTTCACCATAGACGTTTGTCCTGCAACTGCAAGTACAGTGTACTGGAAGGAAGTAAACGGGTGTCGATGTGATGTCGCTGCTGTCTTTGATCTACGAGACAGTGCTAGCGAGAGGCGTCTGGTCATCGCATCACATAGAGTTGATAGGAAAATAATAGATGCCAGTTAGGGCTTGAATTTTGCTAAGTGATGTTGTATGGCCGACAGTAAAAAGTAAGACAGTCAGTTGCACCTTCAGGTGTTAAGTTGATCGTTTCATATGGCACACATGCAACACAAGTACACAACGGCTATTTAAAACCCGTATAACCTAGTTTTCAAAGTCATGACAATATTTGACAATATTCGACGCATGTGTCAGTAACGGTAGAAGACACATATTTAGCCATGGATAACTATTAAGACTTTATATACACACGCTGTATAGTGTACTCACTGTTATCAGTGACTCACTGATGTAATTTCGAATGACCTTGAACGACCTTGAGTGACTTGAGAGATATTTGAATATGGCTTAGAAGTGAACCACGAAGCAAGAGTTCTGTCAGCGTGGTATCATCCACGTATTTGTGGGTGAGGCACTGTGTGAAGTCATTAGTGAAAGAACTATCAGTTTATCCGAATGGCCAGCCCCTTCGGCATGAGTGCCACCCAACCTATCTCTGGGTGACTCTAGACCGTACGTTGTCCTGCAGAGAACACTTGACAAAGACTGCAGGCAAGCTGAAGAACGGAAACAACTTGTTGATGAAGTTAGCCGGTTCCACCTGGGGCGCCAGCGCCAACACTACGGTCATCTGCTCTGGCGCTTTGCGATTCAGCAGCAGAGTACTGCGCCCCAGTCTGGTCACACTCTGCTCACACAAGTCAGGTCGATGTGCAGTTGAACTCTATGCGCCTCATCTCTGGTACCCTCCGTTCTACACCTCTCCCATGGCTTCCAGTGCTCTCCAACATTGAACCGCCAGCCCTACGAAGGAAGGCAGCCACTGACAAGATGGTGAAGAAAATCGTCGAACATGACAGTTGGCCAATCCAGCCTGATATCGTTAACCCACTATTGCTACGACTGACATCCAGGAAGCCGCTGTGGCTGGACTTGCAACCAGTTGACATCAAAAGTCGATGGAGGCATAACTGGAAGTCGGCTTAGGTGGTCAATTCTCACCTAGTGTGCGACCCCACAATCCGGCAACCGGGTTTCGACCTCCGTCGGCAACAGTGGTCTCTGCTGAACCGTTTTCGCACGGAACAGGGACACTGCGGTGCCTGCAGAAG
>Ga0209149_1002549_pt1 | contig 10294 bp, 9 predicted proteins | sample WorMetTyACAVOLI2_FD_187423 | JGI IMG/M metagenome (GOLD analysis project Ga0209149, IMG submission 187423) | Marine gutless worms symbiont microbial communities from Max Planck institute for Marine Microbiology, Germany - Olavius algarvensis... ... | reverse complement strand
CCCTTACTAATTTGGGCGAAAATCTTCATTTTCGTCGACTTCAGACAGTGGCGACGTATAACATTTACTGCGTTAACTTTTAAGCCCCCGTTATCGATATATTAAGCCCCCGCCGCAAAGCTGGCCTTTACGCGATGGTGATGTCCGTTTGTTTGTCTGTTCGTTTGTCTGTCTGTCGCTTGAAACGCATACGGATGGCGGCGAGGGCTTATCATGTCGGCCGTTCGGACCGCACCGACTTGTTCGCATATTTTCGAGGCATTTTAACGCGACGGTTGAAACTGTCTTCTCTAGGCCTAGTGTGTGATTGCCTGGTGGGGCTTTGCGAAATCGTCCGACAAACAACGACTTGTGAAGTATTATGCGTCGCTGCGTCCGTCTCAATTTTTATCACCAAGACGATTCCACTGCGGATCAGCTTGTTGCCGATCTGGATGACGGCTTTGTTTGCTGCTGTTTTATCGAACGATCAACACGTTCTTCGTTGTATTTTGCCTGAACGCAATACTCACTCGTACAGTCCAGTCCTAGGCGCCATGAACTTGTGTTGACAACCAAGCGTGATTCTAGAAACTTTTTCGAGAGACAATTGTTTAAAGATATGTACTGATAATATTGTTCAGTTGCGTTCTGTCAATTGTTTTTCAAAGATTAAAGTGAAGTGAAGTTAAGGGAAGTCATTAACCCTTTAGAGTCCAGACTCCAGAGGCAATTTATAGTGCCACATCGAATAATATGAACTGAAGTTGGTACACTGGCCGTTGATGAGTGGGCTGTTACATTTTGGTACAGCGAGGAGGGGACTGGGCGGGGCCCTAGCCCGTCCAGGCCCCTCCTCGCTGTACCAAATGTAACAGCCCACCCATCAACGGCTAGTGTACCAATCACCGTATTGCAATGGTCCGTACGTTGCTCTGCTGTTTTAATGTGGACGTAAAGGGTTAAATTCAGTCTTAACGAGCCGGAACGCCGTTCACGCACCTAGTTGGCGTTCGAATTCGAACTTCCACCATTTCAAATTGGCGTTTCACCACCTTAATTATGAGGTTGAATACGCCAAGTAGGCAGCAGTAAGATAACACTAATAAAGTCCCAGCATGTAATTGTTGTAAATTGTACAATTTTTCTTTCTCTCTCTTTCTTATTCGGGGTGGCACACGCTCCCTTCACATGCCAGCGCTGAGGCCTACCTCACAGGCTGGCCCAATGCACAACCCCAGGGAAGGGACTAGTGTAGTGTTGCGCGACACCATCAGGCTAACCTGATGGTGTGTGTAGTGTGTAGTTGTTGTGCGACCTCTCCTTATAGAGAGGTGTGTAGGCTGTAGGGCTAAGGGAGGGATCGGGAGTGGAGAGACCTCGTGCCATGATATTTACCCTGCTCGGCCTATAACCACTGTTTCTCTGGCGGCTAATACCTACTGCATGATGGACGGCCATAGCTCATGCGCACCTCGCACCGTTGGCCCCAGGGTCCAATTTAGCGGTGTGTGTGTGTGTGTGTGAACAGAGCCATTGATGACCGGCCAGGCATACAGCAAGAGGCCATCTGTTATCAGTGGTTCAAGCAGCGACTAATAATGAGCGTCCCTAAACCCAGTATTAGCCAACGGTCACAGATTAAAGAGGACACCGTCGAACCCTCTGTGCCTGCCCGGGAATTTAATCTCAAAGCATACGCCGCTATAAGCTGACACAATGAGCGGGTTAGCCTGGGCCTCGAACCCAGACTCGCTGATCACCGTAGCCAAGCAGCGCGTACGTACTGCGACGCTACCAACAGCACCACCGAGGCAGGCAAATTGTACAATTATTGCAACTTAAACACTGCAACTTGCACTGGAATTTGGTAATAGGCTAATTGTATTGTTGTACATAGGCCCCACTTGAGTTGTGTTGAGTCAACATAAGAGTTTAGAAAAATAAAGCTACTAAAGGTAAAGGTCTGGGCACTTGCTATAGCGCCACTTACATGAGTCAGACTCGTGACCAGCAGCGCTTTACAATCTCGGAAGTGGCAGCTGATTGGCATGAGCCAATGTTGCCGCAGCGCATTATATGGCCATCCATTGCCCGCTCTAACGGACAATTGGACCCACGGTGCAGATAGCAGACACTCCATCGCCCCAATCAGCCACACTAGGCCTTCACCCCGTAGCCGTAGCTACTACTCATTTCCCGTCCCGCTGAGGGTAGGAGGCTGAGTTGGCCTGAGCACACAGTAGGTTAGCAACTTGCTCAAGGTTGCTTGCAGTGGACCGGTAAGTCGAACCCGCAACCTCTCGATTACGAGTCCGATACTCTACCAACTGGACCACTGCACCCACTACAGTGTATTGCGCATTTTAGTTAAGTTAGGTAAGTCGCATCACTTTTTTGTTATCTTTTGGTTGTCTAATGGACATTTGATTGGTTGGTTGATACTATTATTTTTTATCTTTTTTTATTTTTTGCTAGCATTCGTGGTGAATAAGGATGTTCAAATTGGCTCCGTTTTTACGGCCCATGCACAGTGTATTGTACCGAACGACTCGTGTGCACCACATTGTATCAACCGTTATCGTCGAGATAAATGTCCGTCACACTGGTGGACCAGCTCGACATTAACACCGGAGTTTAGAGTTCCGCCGACGCCACCTTCCGGACTCTGACCTAACGTCGAGCGCCTTCTTTTCAATAATTTAATCACTGCGTCGTCGTTGGTGCAGGACGACGAGGAAGAAAACTCCTCCGACACTCGATAGAATGCCTGGCTGCATCTTCGAGTACTACGGTCGCATTCCGGAGTCCATCTACGCTCCGCCGACCACATTCGAGTCACCTCTGGAACAAGCCGTCTACAACAACGACTTGCAGCACTTCCTCAAACTCGTCGAGGTACGGCAGAAACGTGCGAACAGCCCAGGATAAAATTTATTGTTTTAAATTCGTAATTTCTTACTAAATGCACCGCGTCTAAATTACAAGAAACTCCTTTTCTTGACGTTATTAAATTTTGCTCATTTGAAATCTTAAGAAATTAGTAATTTCTCAAAGATTTCAAATGAGCAAAATTTAATAACATCAAGAAAAGGAGTTTCTTGTAGGCCTAATTTAGACGCGGTGCATTAGTAAATAAGTAAGTGGGGAAACTTATGTCATGGAGCCAGAAATCACAAAAAAACGCCACAGCAGCGCCAGATGACGTTCGTCATTGTCCGAAAAGGTGCACGAGTTTTCAGCTTCTGCTTGAATGTCTACAGTTACAAACTGTAATCACACAGGACTCTTGGCATACTAGACTATTCGACATTGACGGCCCAGAGAAAGCAAAGCTCCGTTGTCCGATCGGCGTCTGCGTTTGTGGTAACTGGACTTATCTAGTCCACGCAGTCGCAGATCGTAGCCATGGACGATCTCGGAGGCTGTCCACTCTTCTAAATATGCCGTACTTGATTGCCATGTGAATAGGTTAGGGACAACGCAGCTAACACTTCACGATACCCTAGTTCGCGTAGCTCTATCAAGATTTTACGTTTCTATTCTCATAGCTTTGCGTGTTTTTGAATATGAAAATAATAATAACGACATAGCGGCAGCCACGAAGGATGTCCCATTTTATTTTTCCTACCTCTTGACAAACTTCCGCGTGATATTTCCGGTGTGTAAATTTATGATTGCGACAGCGCTTACTCATGGCATCTACAAAGGCGCCACACTTGTTTGTCTTTCAACCATCTGCATTAAACGATGTAAAATATAAAATATTATCATATTCAGATCGTCTGAAGTATCTAAATCTGCCCGCCGTGCGTTTCAGACGATCGAAACATTTAAGATAATAAGAAAGATTTATGATGAGGAAACGGCACCAAAAATGAACACCTAGCTCCATAGAATATACTAGAGGTCATCAGCATAAACTACTAAAAAGAGTGTGAAGTATATGATGTAAGAAAATATTATTTTATGGAAAGAATAATTGTAAATATGTGAAATAGTTTACCAGACGCTGTAGTAAACTCATCAACAATTAACCAATTTAAGAACAGACTAGATAGACATTGTTCGAAACAAGAAATGATGTATGACTGCAAGGCGGAACTAGCAGGAATTTTAAGTAGAAGTATCACATAATATAGATTATCAACCGATTAACCAAAAGAAATTGTTATTAAGGTCATATATTTCATTTATTCTTTTTATTCAAGCAGTTAAGATGCAGGCGAAGAGGTTAACGCTTTGCCCTCAGTTTCTCGTTTATGTTTATGTTTAAGTCTGTTATATCATATTGTGCCACGTGTACGGTGTATAGGACGGACATGCAGTGAGTGTTCGACTTAAGATTGGTAAGATGACGTGCCTCGAATACGCGGCAATGAAGGGCTACTCCGAGATGCTATCCCAACTGATGTCCAGGTCCGTCTGCTACGAGACGCTCTGCCAATACTTCGCACTCGACGGTGAGGAAAGTTTCCTCCTTTAAAGTAGTTTCGGTTTTCATTCTTTACCGGTAGTGCTTTCTTCGGAATTGGCGATATCAGTTCGCGTGGCCTTGCACAATGAAAACAAACATGCCCTGACTTGTAAACATTAGTACGTATATTCTTCCCGATACTAAAATTTCTGAGCCTGTATCAACTTTGGTGGCTCTACTGGTCGTCAAGTTTTAAACTGTGCAGAAAATGCGTTCTGCCCCATATTCCAGTTTCCTGCTGATAGTGGCAATTTATGTCGCTGTTGTCACATCTGCATTGGGGGGTTGCAGGAAAGGAATGGTTCTCATCTCATACAAAAACACAGTCAGGTGCGTTCTCTACAGCGTTTGTTTTCCGTCAGCATTGGCTTCTACACTGTGGGCCATAAAAACTGTGCCATTTTTATTTTTATGATAACTTTGGCAATTGTGGACCAAATTTCACAAGGGAGTGTAGCATCATAGGCCCATCTGAGGCGAAGTGGTAGGTGTACTTTCAGCTTCATCCGCAGATTATTTCTGAATGCAGCCGTGACAAGAATTATTACAACAGGTCTACGTTTACTAAAGTTAGCATAAAGTAAAAGTTGCACAGTTTTATGGCCCTCAGTGTACATCTGCTTGGCTCCTGTGTTGATACGTATATAAGGCAGATCTTTTGCACGGAGGCGGTTTTTCTTCTGAAGCCAGCCAGCAGCTACTACTACTACTACTGCTGCTGTTGCTGCTGCTACGACTACTATGCTAAAAGAAATTCAAACTACTATATAGGTTATTTATTTATCATTCACCGTTACACGGCAGCAATAATATGAGAAAAATAAGAAATATATACAAACAAAAAACATAAAGCCGGCAGCAAACGAACAAGACCTCACGTAAACAGTTAATCGTAAACTGCTTTTATTTTGGCCAGTGCAGCTTCGCCGTCAATAGACCACGAACATGGAACAGTCTGCCAGCCGATCTTAGAACAATTGTTTGCATCACTTATTACAGCCAGATAGATCGATGTTTCCTATGAGCTTGCGTCCACGTGGTCATTCCTTTGATTTGCCTATGTTCAAATATGACTTAACTAGGAAATCGTTCATTTTTAGGAGTTTGTATGGACAAAGATAGATCTAATTTGGCAAGATTTCTATATACCTTTAGGTTGTATGAAGTTACAGTTGCTGTTGCATTGTTTGTTTACGTAGTTGTCTTTGTTGTCTTCTTGTGTGTAGTGAGTTAGTGCAGGCTTGTGTAATATAAATTAACTGTATGTTGTGTTGATATACTATTGTGACTTTGCGTCTGTCGAAGTTGTAATAAAGAATTACGTACTTACTTACCAGATACGACTCTGTGCTCCTTCAAGCGTCATCTCAAGGCCCACCTGTTTCAGCAGTAGTCTACGCCGCTGCTGACTGGTGGCTCAGTACCGTTCGTCCGGCGTCGTTGTGACTGTTTAGCGAGTTCTGCGCCGTTTACAAATACTCTTACTTACTTACTTACTTACTTACTTACTTACTTACTTACTTACTTACTTACTTATTCAAGTTCGTCACAATCAATCAATCAATCAATCGCGCAGCTAACTGTGACAATTCATCCAAGGCATTGTTAACAAGCACCGAACAAATATCATTGTTACACGCACTATACTTGCATAAAAAATTCTTCTTTTTTTGGTTACCGACTCACTTGCTGCACAATTAAAAAATCTGGCAGACAAACTAGCAGACAACCGACAGACTGGTCACGCTGCAAGACGCGCACACAATAGCTAGCCTAGACGCGCCGGCTGTTTTTAGCATTAGTGCAATTTAGTTTATTATTGTTTAAAAAGTAAAGGTATAAGGGAAAGGTCTGGACACTTGCTATAGCGCCACTTACATGAGTGGACTCGTGACCAGTAGCGCTTTGCAATCTCTGAAGTGGCAGCTGATTGGCATGAGCCAATGGTGCCGCAGCGCATTATGTGGCCATCTATTGCCTGCGCTAACGGACAATTGGACCCACGGTGCAGCTAGCAGACACACCATCGCCCCAATCAGCCACACTAGGTCTTCACCCCGTAGTCGTAGCTACATCCGTATTCATTTCCCGTCCCACTGAGGGTAGGAGGCTGAATTGGCCTGAGCACGCAGTAGGTTAGCAACTAGCTCAAAGTTGCTTGCAGTGGACCGGGTGTGAGTCGAAGCCGCAACCTCTTGGTTACGAGTCCGATACTCTACCAACTGGACCACTGCACCCACTAGTGTCGCTGTGCTCTAGCACATACAGGCATTCACTAATTCCTGAGTCTGAACGTTGAATATTTTTCTAAAGCTACTACTGATTACAAATTCAAAAGACTGTAACTGAGATTTCTTAACTGGGCAAACATCAGTACCATAGTAAAGTGATGGTAAACACTTAGATTTCATCAGTTGTATAACCACGTCTTCAGACGACACGCGGCCGATTTTTCCAAATATTGCATTAAATGATCGATAAAATCATCTTTTAGAATGACTGTAGAAACAACAGAATATTCTCCAGGCTATCAGATAAGTTATCTGACAGCATGGAGAGTATTCTGCTGAGATAAACACATTATATCTGACGGTATATCAGTCCACATTAACTGTAGTAATATTCCGGCACTTGACATTAAATCTAGGTCCAATACGCATACAAACTGATTTCTTTATGTCCAGCCATAGTAATTCTTGGTTACATACAAATAAAAGCTGTTGCAGAGCCGTAACTGAAAGTGCCCACAACAAAATGTCATCTTAATAAATCAAAACACTTAGACAAGTCAATTTAACATGACAGCCAACTTTGCACAATTTTACTTTGTCAATAAGGCTATACTACTACTACGGTAACGGTAACGGTAACGGTAACGAGAACATTTCTAATGCGCCGCCTACAGTAGACCGAAGGCGCATTACATAGTCCATGAATGTCTGTTTATCGGAGCTCAGTAAGAAGCAGCGAATAAAAATGTCTTAATGTCTACTACTACTACTACTACTACTACTACTACTACTACTACTACTACTACTACTATTAAGGCGCTACTCGCGACAGCAAGAGCGCCTTTATGCATTGGTTCTGTCCATCTGTTCGTCTGTTTGTATGTCTGTCTGTCGCTACAATGCGCACACAAAAACGCGAATTTCTCAAAAAGTAAGCAATTTAGCGCTATGACGACCTTTAGGAAGTCCCATATGGGCTTAGAAAAAGACTCATTATTGGACCCCTAAAATTCAAGATGGCGGAGATCCGCCATCTTAAAAATCGTGAAATCGCCATATCTTAACGAAAAAATCATCCCATTTTGATGAAATTTGGTATACAACAGCAAATTTGGAACTCGACGACAGCCAGATGACCAAATATGATTTTTTTTTAAATTCAAGATTGCATAGGGCAGCCATTTTAAACTCGTTTTTAGCCATAACTCAGCAGCCGATTTTCCGATTTCAGTGAAATTTTGCGTAGGGAAGCAGAATAGCATGGCGATAGAGGACACATGACATAAACTCTAAATTTCGAAAATTAAAAATGGCCGATGTCCGGTATATTGCAAATCGTTAAATCGCCATATCTCAACGAAATCAGCCAGATGACCAGATATAAACATTTTAAAAACTCAAAATGGCGGACGTCCGCCGTTTTAAAAGTCGTTTTTGGTCATAACTCAGCAGCCGATTGCCCGATTTCTGTGAAATTATGCGTAGGGAAGCAGTTTTTTAAAACATAATTTCGGTATGGGACAGATACCGGCGTTCCATAGAACATATTTTTTTTGTTTTTCTAATATACCGGTAGTTTTGGCTTCGGCGAGCGGCGCCAAATTTCGTATCGTCTCCGATACACTTGTTATTAATGTTGTCATTGTCATTGTTGTCAGATATCGTCGAGCGGGCATATCTGATCTCAAAGAACAAGACAGTCTTCTTCGACCAGGAAGCTCTGACGGAGGCAAACCGATACATAGCAGCATTATACACAGCGATTGCGTACGATCAGCCACGATGCGTCGAGATCATTCTGGCCGCCGTCAGACGACGAGACGCAGCCAAGCACAGCTTCTACGTGTCCGACGAACCTGTCTTGGAAAGCCTTGAAGCCGGCGAACTCGCTCGCACGCTAGGTAACGTGTGTAACTTTAAGTTATAAGGAACTCATTAGTAGCTGAGATAAGCGAACGTTACCGCTTGAACCACGCCGTCGTTGTACAAGCAGCTTGCCTAGCAGTTGTCTGCGGAATGATGTGCTTGCAAGCCGCTTGCAAGCTGCTTGCTAAAAGCACACACCTCAGACGACGTCACATTACCCACGCCCTACTCATCGGTGTAATTTCGAATGACCTTGAACGACCTTGAGTGACTTGCAAAATTTTTAGTTCATAAGCAACTGATGGCGGTGCTGCCTACGCCCATATATCAATTACGGTATTTGTCAAAGTGCTATTTATAGTACTAATGACCGTAGGATCGTGGGGTTTTCACCAGTGGGTGGATCAGGTAGTCTAGCTTTTCGACACCAACTTTCATACCCTGTATCTCAGGGAACCCCCTTGTGAGGGCTTTAAATGATTCCGCTTGCTTATGATCTAAAAATTTTGCAAGTCACTCAAGATCGTTCAAAATTACACCGATGAGTAGGGCGTGTGTAAGTTCTTACTAGTTATTCATTGTAGGCGTAAACATGTGTCTATATTGTACGGTTAACGCCATATTCGACGTCAAGTATTGGCGTGACCTTGAAATCTGAGTTAGGGGTCATTGAAGGTCAGTGGATATGACATCATTCGATAGATCGCACACGAGTTCCCATTCGTCTTCCATTGTAACTTATGACTGTATCTTGTACCGTTTTCGAAATAAAACGAGACATTGGTCGAAAAACGCCCATTTTTCATACCCATTGTATTTACTCAATTCAACTCAACTTTATTAAAAATTGCAGCTTGAAAGCTGGACTAAATGAACAAAGAACAGATCAAAATTATAAAAACACCAAATTGCACATAGCAAGACTAAACCGAGAAACAAACGAAAGAAAACAAAAAAAAAAACACAGCGGTCAAGTCTGATAATTTTTGGCTTTATAGATTATAAAACTATTGCCATGATCCCATAGAACCCCCTAGAATTGTTGCCCAAAATTTTAACACAAACTGCCCAATTCCCTTAGCTATTAGATGCTGCAAAAAATATTGCCCAAAAGTTCAACCCACTGAGTACGTCGCACGAACGTCGCAGACGACAGACGACAGACGGACGGCTCGCGCCATAAGGCGAACGTAATGTTCGCCTAAAAATGCACTTTAAGTTATAATCCACATAACTGCGACATATCAGAACAGCATATTTTAATATCATTTTAACCAGCAGACAATGTCAAATATATTAATTAAGCTACAACTTGCGAGGCCAAGACCAAGGACATGGACAAAGGTAAGATTCGAATGAGTGGGGTATATAAGAGGAAATTATAATATAGAGTACATAGTATTCACCCTGGTAGTCCCCCACACAAACAGAATTGAATCTTATGACTAAATCTTAATGCTGATCTTGGCCTCAAACATCAACGATCGCACATTGCATTTGAAGTGGCTTACTAACGGCTGAGAACATCGCACCGCATGGAGCACAATACTGCCAAGAAACGCGTTGCTTATGCAAAATTGATTTGATGGGTCATCTGGAGGTCCCCGGGGATGCGCACACCCCCTTGGCTACTTTGGTGCGTGTCACTTTAATTGGCTTTCTGCTGACACCGCGTGGGTCATCGCCAGCAAGGGCGATGGAGGACTCAACGACCCTCGCTGGCAATGCGTGCAAAGTGAAG
>Ga0209149_1002547_pt1 | contig 10295 bp, 3 predicted proteins | sample WorMetTyACAVOLI2_FD_187423 | JGI IMG/M metagenome (GOLD analysis project Ga0209149, IMG submission 187423) | Marine gutless worms symbiont microbial communities from Max Planck institute for Marine Microbiology, Germany - Olavius algarvensis... ... | reverse complement strand
GTCCGTGATGTTGCGGTATTCTATGGAAACCTATTCTCATAGTTTCTTCACCACACTGTAGATAGGTAGAGAGATAGATAGATAATGTAAATTTATATAGTGCATCAGTGTTTAAAAAACCTCTAATGCTAGTGTGCTAGTAGAAGGAGAACAAAATGGATTTTAGGAAACGTCCAAAATAACTATCGCAACACGACAGATTACGTAAATCGTCAGGTAGAGAGTTCCATGCCAGCAACAGCAAAGGCCCGACAGCGAAAAGTTCGACGATGACGTGGCACAGAAAGGTGACGGCTGGCTGAGCGAAGACGCTGTCAACTGTCAGTGTCTGAGAGTGATATGCAGTATTCCTTCAAATACTGAGGAGCCCAATCATTCTAGTTTTATGTGTATCAACTATCAAATATCTTCACAAAATTCCGATAGGGTCACCCCCTGTGGGGGCACTAAATACAGGTAGGGTGTAAAAATTTCTTGATTTTTGACTGATAGGTCGCTATATCTCACAAACGATACAAGACAGAACCATAGTTACCACAGAAGGCAAATAGAAAAGCGCTCTTAAGCTTTCAAATAGTACTAGTTTCAGTGACTTTGAGTGACCTCTAACCCGGATTTCAAGGTCACAGAGTTACTATAGACGCCCTTTATTGTGTATGCAGCTGACGTGCGATCTGTTTGCGATAGCTATATTTCTTGTTCTAATCTTTGACGTTTTTCCATTCTATGGCATTCCGTTTTATGGAAGAAAACTTTTGACGAAATGTACTCTTACAAACTGCATTGTTTCGTTGTATGACAGCTGTTGTCTACTGACGTAGCTTGGCTTGTTTTTTAATAACGCTTTTATTTCTGAGAATAATAAATGATGTGATCTCTTGTAAGCATTTCAGCTGTTTACATTTCTCTTACAGATCAGTGTATGAGAAGTCAGCCGTAACCTAGTGTCAATGGTAATTATGTATCTCTCAGGTGCCAGCGGTCAGTCTGTCATTTCAGTTGGTGCCGGCAACATGGCAGGAGTCCATTGTGGTCAGTTAGTAGTCTGTAGAACTGTCTGTAGACCGTCAGATGGTCACTTCAAACGGCGGTGGCAGGAGTCCAGCGACCAGCATGGCTGTTAATTAGGTTGTTGTTGCGGACTTTTGTGATCGGGCTGGGCCATTTTTGAAATTCGTGAGTCATTTGCCAAAATGAATACGACTGACTTGAGAAAAATATGACCCACTGGTAACTTGGAGTCGACTTAGCATTGCACTGTGGCGGATTTTCAGTGGCTGCCAATAAATACGACTGTGGAGATAATACTGAATACTGCAAGGGACTTCAAGGGACCTAGGAGAAACACTGCAAGGGACCACAGTAGACCACATGGGAGTACAAGCGATCACATGGGACCTCAGGGAGACTGCGATGGATACAGGCATCTTGGGGATGTAAACTGAATGTGTCTGAAATGAATAGGCCTTCACGCAGTTGTAAATACTAAATAAGATTTTGTTGATGCAGTTATTGTGTACAGATTTTACATGTGTTTATTGCGTTAATAAATTACTATACCACTTTCTGTTAGTAGTCTGCAGTAACCATGTGCCTTGTATCATTTCTGAGATATTGAACGTCAAATAAAGGCATGCCCTTGAGATCTGGGTTAATGGTTATTCAAAGTCATTGAAAAACGCACCAACAATGGGGATTTGCGGTATCATTTGCCACATCAGATGCATGTAGGTGTGGGCTTTATGCAATGGCCATGTCCATCTGTGTGTCTGTTTGTTCGTTTGTCTGTCGTCTAGGCTGTGGAGTGGACGCAGCGCACACAGATCGTCTGTCACTAAGGGTGTTACAGATTTTTCCTTTGCCGGGAAAATCTTCAGCCCCCAAAGTTATGCTTGTGGCGAGGGCTTACTCATGGCATGCATAAATGTGCCACAGTTGTTTCAGGAAGCGTTTCTGGTGTAAAATCTTGGGGAGTCACTGTTTATCTGCTCAGTCACCCTCAGTGTTTGATTCCTGTTATATTGTCTGCTGACAGTGGAATTAAGACATGATTAGCATGTGGCAGGAAAGTGAGCAAACACCTCCTCGGCATGACATGAAAATGCAGAATGGCTGATTGTTCTCATGCAGGCTCACCTGAGTTGTCCTGGAGGGAGGATCATAAAATGAGTTTGTTTTTCTACCGCGTGACGCATATGCATAGTGCAGACTATGCGATTGCAAGATGTCTGTTTATCTGTCCGAGTGTCTGTCACACACTGGTATTCTGTCTAAACGGTTACACATATCACCGTTGGGTAGCCCCACCATTCTAGTTTTTCCACACCAAACTGGATTGCAATACTCCGACGGGACCCCCCCCCCTAAATGGGGGCATCAAGTGCAATGAGGGTATGAAAAAATCTTTGCGACCAATATCTTGCTTTGTCTCGGAAACGATGCAAGATAGAGCCGTAGTTACTGTCGAAGGCGAATAGGAAAGCGCACCCAAGCTTTCGAATGGTACCAATTCGAATGACCTTGAGTGACCTCTAACCCAGATTTCAAGGTCACAATATTATTCAACGTCAAATAACTTAAAAACGGTACAAGATAGAGCTATATTACAATAGCGGACCAATAGAAAGTCGTATATGGTCTATCGAACGGCGCCATTTTCAGTGACCTTGAACAACCCCTTACCCAGTTTTCAAGGTCACGCTATTCTTTGACGCTGAATATCTCATAAACGGTTTAAGATACAGCCATAGTTACTATGGAAGGCGAATAGGAAACCGCACCCAAGCTTTCGAATGGTACCAGTTTGAATGATCTTCAGTGACCTATAACCCAGATTTTAAGGTCACGATTATTCAACGTCAAATAACTCGAAAATGGTACAAAACAGAGCTATATTTACAGTGGCCGACCAACCAAAAGTCATATATGATCTATAGAATGGCGACATTTTCAATGACATTCAACGACCCCTACCTCTTATTTCAAGGTCATGCAATTCTTCTTTCTTTCGAGGTGGCACTTTCTCCTCTTACGTACCAGTGCTGAGGCCTGCCTCATGGGCTGGCCCAATGCATGCACGATTTCAGGGGTGGGATGGGGTGGGACAAGTGTAGTGTAGCGCGACACCATCCGCCTTGCCTGACGGTGTGTGTTAAGTGTAGATGATATGTGACCTCTCTCTTTTTGAAAGAGAGAGGTGTGTATAAGGGCTAAGGGAGGGAACGGGGAGCGAAGTGGAGTGGTCATGCGCCACGACATTTAACCTGCTTGGCTTTATAACCACTGTTTCTCTGACGGCCAATACGCACTGCATGACGGACGGCCTAACTCTAGCGTGCCTCGCTCCGTAGGCCCCGGAACCTAGGTGCGTGCAAACAGGGCCATTATTGGCCTACCAGACCATGCAGTGCTACGCCATCTGTTATCAGTGGTTCAAGCAGGGACCAATGACTGAGCGCCTCTAAACCCAGTATTAGCCAATGGTCACAGTTTAAAGAAGACACCGTCGAACCGTCTGTGCCTGCCAGAGAATTTAATTTCGGGTTATAGTGGCATATGCTTTGACACAAATGATTCGGCCAGCCTGGGCCTTGAGCCCAGACTCGTCCGTCACCGTAGCCAGGCAGCGCGTACCGCGACGCTACCAATAGCGCCACCGGATCAGGCGGTCACGACATTTTGCGATGCTGAATATCTCAGAAACGGTACGAGATACAGACATAGTTTCAATGGAATACTAATAGGGACTTACACACTCCCTACTCAGCAGTGTCATTTCGAATCACTTTGAGTGATCTTGAGTGACTTAAAAATATTCACTGACACGAAGCGTCGCACGGTCTTTCTGCGACAGCTTAGCTTCATTTTTGTCATAACTTACATAACTGATATATTTTGGTACTTTTAAAACACTGTGTTATTGATGGTCACAGAAGGTAGGTATGTGTCTTTTAGGAATTTGAAGTTAATGAAGAGAAACAGCTGATGAGGTTGGTAATGTGTTGTACTACAGCTTTTAAGAATTTGTTGAGCTTTGAGTTGTTCTTGCTTTCTTAACATTTGATTAATGTTTAAATGAAGTTTAAACATTTATGTTTTATAATCTTTCTGCTTCTCATAAAGCTTGGCGAAGTTGACTGTTGGTATTTAGTTCATGATATACTACACTGCATCAAAACCGAAGTGACACCAAAGCTAAAAAATAATCTTGACACTGACACATTTGAATGGAGTTAGATATCCTTTTAAATATAAGCTAATCTACTGCATAGATCATGGGATACTGTGTTTTCCGTGTAGAAATACTGCCCTCACCGTTGTGATAGTAGATTAGTAGAGTAGCAGAATGGTAGTTACTGGTAGTAGATGTGATGTTGGTCTGGAGGAAGGGGAATATAAATAAAAACTGTCTCTGTGTTACAGTAGTGTGTACTATTACAATGGTGCACAAAGATAGGAGCAGTTCTTACAGGTCGGTTGACTGTATCGGGCTTTGATCTTGCTTGGTTTAGCTCTGTCTTCCAAGCACCTCTGTGTCTTCGGTCTTAATGGTGCTATATAGATACAATATTTTTTTTTGCTTACATCCTTCTCTTTACCTTTTAGTGAGCTGAGCTTGGTGGGATTGGCCCTTGACCTGGTTGACTAACCATCGTCCTTCAGTGCTATGACACTGTTGGTTGGGTCATGTGACCGTAAAATCGTCTCCGAAATGACCTATAATGTGTCGAGTGGGACGTTAAACTCTACTATACCATACCATACTGGTAGTAGATTATTATTCTTGAACAGTTAGATTTCAAGATGGCCTTCTGTAATGGAAGTGAATTATGCAAACACATGTCCAACAGCATTTCGTTGAGGCTTGGCTGTTAACCCTTTAGACTCCAAAGGCAATTATAGAGCTACATCGAATAATACGAAGTTGGCACACTGGCCATTGTTGGGTGGGCTGTCACATTTGGTACAGTGAGGAGGGGACTGGGCGGGGAGGGGACTGGGCGGGGCCAATCACTGTATTGCTATACGATGGTCCGTTGCTCTGCGGTTTAAATGTGGCGATTAAAGGGTTAAAACTGAAGACAATTATTTAAGAACATTTTGTTGTATAACTGAAGTAAATTAGATCATTTTGGGGGACAGACGGACATACTCACACACGTATGAATAGAGCCACGCCGTGATGCGCTGTAATACAGTACCAGATCGACGCTAGTTGTCAGGGTTGGGTAAGGAATTAGTCGTTTGCAAGTGGGATTGGGTCAGGCAGCCGAAGTTTGCCGTCGTCACCGTTATGGCGTCCGACAACAAACGCGTTGCTATAATAGGATGCTGAGTTTACGAGCAAGTGGACGCAAGGAAACGTTTTGCCGCTATCGCGTGCGTCCGTCGGAGATGTGTGTGACGACGCAGGCTGCTGTGTGAGTTGGCTGAGGCGGCAGCTGACGCGATGCGCTGTGATGCCAATGTGCGGCTCGATTGGACAGCTTAGCTGTGTCCACTCGTGGGACGTTTGTCATTGCTGCCTCTACCACATCCCGCGCCGACGGCGCCGCATTGATCCGTACCGTGCTGCAGCAGCAACTGCCTGCCTGGTCAGTAGCAGTCAGTGTCAGTGGTCAGTGTGTCCACTGGCTGCCAGCTGAACATCATGGACACGGCGCGAACGTTCCCGATACTCGACGCCATCAACGATACTCTGCACGGACGTGAGATGACGTCACGTCGCGTGACGTCACCGATCGTGACGTCATCGCTCGTCGGCGCCAACTGCCGCATAGTGAGTGCAAGGGACATTCGATGTGGGCGTGGTCTCAACGGTGACGTCGCACGGTCTGCTGGCCAGACTGCACGTGGCTCTGATGACGTCGACGTGACGTCTCGCCGGGCAGATGACGGCAACGGCTGCGTCGTCACTGGCAACGGGAAGCAGCGTTACGACGCCAAGTTGAACTGTGTGCACGAGTCGTCAGCGGATGATGATGACTTTGATGACAGCGTGATGGCAATGCCATGGGACATGATGTCTCGCTGGTGTCGATATGCAGCGCTGTCTAACTTACTGGCTCTCTGGTGAGCATAGTTGTTCCACACATTCGCTGCAGTAATTTGTGATTTTTTTCTCAAAAATAAAATTCGTGAACATCCAATTGAATAATTCGTTTATAACAAGACTTTTGTAAAGTTGCTTTTTCAGTCGTTCACTTAACAATTATTAAGTCTGTTCAGATGCAATTAAAACTTTCAGAATCTTGATTTCAGGTCAAACCTGAGTATGAAAATGTACTATGAATGCCATTTTTCACACGGTTCAAAAAACCCGGGTTTTTTAAAAACCCAACCCGGTGGGTTTATTGTGTTATTCACGGTTTTTTTTTTATTTCAATGTCCAGTGCTAGATGCTATTTACATCAAATGAATGTGTAAACATAATACAATCTTTAGTTATTAGCAGCATGAGAAACGAAACTGGATTAAATTTGGGGTGGGTTTTTTGCTTGCTTTTTTAGGTGGGTTTACCAAAAAAAACCCCGCCGGGTTTTTTTGGTATCTACCCCGGTTTCTGAACCCTGATTTTGCACTACAGAGTCAGTAAAGTAACTAACAAATTATTGAAATTCAACATGACGAATTTTACAGTTTTTCCCGCGCGATGCTATGCATAAGCGCGGTATATGCCGGCACGCGGTGTCTGTCTGTTTGTCTGTCTGTCACGTTTGTGGATCATGTCAAAACGAATAAACATATCTTCAAAATTTTTTCACCATCAGGTAGCCACACCATTCTAGTTTTTCCACACCAAACGGGGTGGCGCTATTCCGACGAGAACCCCCCTAACGTGGGTGGGCGTCGAATGCAAGGGGGTATGAAAATATGACAATTTTCGACCAATATCTCGCTCTATCTCAGAAACGGTTATAGTTTGATGGGCATATGCAGCGAAACAATTTGTAAGCATCAAATTCTCTTTCCATCCATACAACATTTAGCGTGATTGCCCCAGGGGCGTCCCCAGGGGAAACAAAAATGTGGAAAAAATTGCGATTTTTGGACTTACGCATTGACTCTTAAACATCTTATAACTCGGAAACTGTTGAAGAGAGATAGGTACATGCTGCGAGGGGTTTGGCAAGCATTGAATTGTCTTTCTATCCATGGAACATATTGCGTGATAGTCGCAAGGGCGTCTCCAGGGGAAACAAAAATGTGGGCTGCAGTACGTGAAAACGGCGATTTTTTGCACTTGCGGTTCGAATAACTGGGAAACTGTTGAATATAGATGGGTACATGCTGCGAGGGGTTTGGCAAGCACTGAATTGTCTTTTAATTCATGCAACGTTTTTCGTGATTGCCACAGGGGCGTCCCCAGGGCAAACAAAAAAACGAAGGCCGGGGTACGTAAAACTGGCGATTTTTTGCAATTGTGGTTCGAATAACTTGGAAACTGTTGTAGATAGACGGGTACATACTGCGAGGCGTTTTTACCGCGCGACGCTATGCAAGCGCGGTCTATGCTAGCTGTCATGCGGTGTCTGTCTGTCCCTCCGTCTGTCACGTTCGTGAATCATGTCAAAACGAACAAACATATCTTGGAATTTTTTTCACCGTCGGATAGCCACACCTTACTAGTCTGACAAAACGTCCTGCAATACCTGAACAACTTTACAAAACAGCATCGCGCGGTTTGTCAGCGATAGCTGAGCTTCTTGTTCACATTTGGCGCACTGCAGTGATGACTGACGAGTGGCCTAGGGGTTGGAACTCCGACCATACCCTTCCTGTCTCTACCACATACGAACAGCTAGCCGTGGATATTACAGTGTAAGGCCTACAAACATGGTATTTATTTATCGCCAAATATCTAAAGCAATCCCCAACAGGTTACCGAAACACGAAGTGCGTTCAAAAACCAACGAACAGCCGAAAAATCTATCGCATTATAATTAACAAAAATTCAAAAAGGAATGAAGTATAAAAATGAACACAAGAAATCGATACAAAATAGAACTGTAGGCCTAACATTACTGTTCCTTTAAGGGCAGATGTCATGACAAACTCATTTGCAATAATTATAATCTAGCTACGCCGAAACCCAATACAGCATTGCTAACTTGCTCCACTCGTTTGTAGCCTAACACGGTTGTGCAGTGGTTAAGTTGTCGAACTGAAAGCGGTTAACTGGCCGAGACGACTGATCGCGTACTGCTGACAGGCCTGAGAGCTGTAGTTGTACGCAGTACGCTGACCTGTCACTGGTTCGTGCCGGTTTGTCTGGCCATGGTACAAGCTCATACGAGTCCATTGTCTATTGGAAATAGCACGTACGTCACTTATACGGCACCGCATTTCGTCGTACTTTTCACCAGACGTCAATATCGGCACAGGGCGTCAATGAGTACACGTTCAAGAGGCCTACATCAACAAACCTGCTGACGTTCAGTCATACGATCATGTTGTTGTCTTTCTTTCGACATGAAATCATTTACAGATAATATAAAGCAGTTTATTATCACTTCTAATTTTCAATGAATTATTACGGTACTCAGTGGTCGTTCCCCATAAAGTCTACAGACTTTCTTGATCCTATTGTGCTCAGTTTAATAACTTGCATGATGATCGTGGCCAAACTAGCGACTGAATCAACTGCTTAGCAACAGTGATAATTTGGCAGTGATGTAGTCAAGGTTATAGTCTTAAAGCCAAGACCAAGGCCTCAACCCTCAAAGCCAGTATGGAGCTTCGAGGTCAAGGCATAGGTCCGAGGCCAACAAGGTATTATGTATACGGCCAGACCGAAAATTAATAACAAAAACAACCTGATAAGATATGTAATAAACTGAATTTTGATTGATTTTGCTGCAGAAATTCATTTAATAATATTACTTACATATAGGCGAAAATTGTTATTAATTTATTATTCCAGCTAGTATTGATTTATTACCTGGCATGAGTTTGACAATGATGCTAAAATTACCAATGCAGCTCTCAAGGCCAAGGCCAGGACCTTCGAGGCTGAGGCCAAGGCCATAGGTCCAAAGGCCAAGACAATAAAATTTGGCCTTAAGGCCTGCCTCGAGGACTACATCACTGTAATTTGGTATTTATTTACATTTATTTACAAGAATTTCACGTGAAAATGAGTAATGTATGGTATGGTATGGTATATAGTATAGTAGAGTTTAACGTCCCCCTCGACACATTATAGCATAGGTCATTTCGGAGACGATTTTACGGGTTACATGACCCAACCAACAGTGTCATAGTACTGAAGGACGAGGTAAACGGTAAACTGGGCAACGGTAAAGTGGGCAACGGAAAACTGGGCAACCGGAAAATTCGGCAACGGTAAATTTGGCAACCATTTTTTGGTGGGGTCGGTAAAGTCGGCAACGGTAAAATGTGCAACGGTAAACTGGGCAACGTAAAAGTGGGCAACAGATAGCTAGATCGCATTACCATGCACAGGAAAACTGAGCATTGCGTATTGCGTTAGTAAGATGCATATAATGTTGTTAATTGTAATGTAACTGTTGTATCAGATAACGACTTGATGCAAAAGTGTTGTATGTTGACAAAAGTTCTTATAAATATTACACAGTTGTGCTCCAAGGAAGCTTTGCTAATACGGGTAGTACTGTTATTCCGTTGTTTATCTGGAACGTGTACATGCAACTTCTATACATTAAATTGTCAGCAGTGATTTATGCTACGTTGTTAAACTTTCAGTCGCCGTTTTCTCAGTTTCAGCAATAACGCAGATACGACACTATTGCATCGAGCCACGTTGTATCAGAAAGCTACTCCGCTATTCGCTGTTGAGGCGTTGCTTTCACGACATGAAAGGACGCCGACCACGCTGCTTCAACCTTTCCACCGGCGTATTGAGTCCATCCGATGATCAACGCATGTCCAATGCGACTAGTTTGCCGCTCGCGATAGGCTTCCTTTTCATGTTGTAACGACAATGCCACCAGAAGACAAGAAGCTCAGCTATCGCAGAGAGGCCGCGCGATGCTTCGTGTTGTTGAGTATTTTGGTTAGTCGCTGTTCGTGATTGGTGTTCATCTCGTCGCCTGCAGCTCAACCCGCATAAAACCGAGCTTGTGTGGTTCGGTAGCCGGTCCAACTTACGCAAGCTGGAGTCTACAGATCTGTCTCTTACGGTCGGTGATGATGTCATCAAACCGGTCACAGTCGTGCGCGATCTTGGCGTCCTTGTCGACTCCGAGTTGACCATGAAGCATCACATTAGTCGTGTTGTAGGCCTAAGCAGCTGCTTCTTTCAGTTGAGGCGG
>Ga0209149_1002546_pt1 | contig 10297 bp, 9 predicted proteins | sample WorMetTyACAVOLI2_FD_187423 | JGI IMG/M metagenome (GOLD analysis project Ga0209149, IMG submission 187423) | Marine gutless worms symbiont microbial communities from Max Planck institute for Marine Microbiology, Germany - Olavius algarvensis... ... | reverse complement strand
GGCGACAAAGTCGACCGTATCGGCGACAAAGTCGACCGTATCGGCGACAAAGTCGACCGTATCGGCGACAAAGTCGACCGTATCGGCGACAAAGTCGATCGTATCGGCGACAAAGTCGATCGTATCGGCGACAAAGTCGACCGTATCGGCGACAAAGTCGACCGTATCGGCGACAAAGTCGACCGTATCGACAACAGTCGACTTTGTTGTCAATTTGTCGCCGATTTCAGCAACAGTTGACCTTGTCGCCAGTGTGACCGGGCTTAACAACACACAAAACCCACACGTATTTGTAGATTACAGACAACTAAATATACACTCAAGACATACAAGTTTCAACAAGCACTGCACCGTTCTTATATGGAAGCCAGGAAGTCACCACATCACATTCTACCCACAATTTTGGAATGCACAAGCACAATTAGGATACAGGGAAGCCGACTGTGGGTTTGAAATGGAATGTTTTAATTCCGAGGCAAAAACCAGCAATTTCAATGCAATAAAAACGTTGTGTACATGTACTCTAAACTAGCAATGTAGTCAATGTATATCCGGTAAAGACACTGTCACTGTTGGATGAACCTGGTATCAATGAGCATCAGTAAACCAATAAGCTAACACACACACACACACACACGAAAACGACGGTGATTAACATCATGTACTCCCATCTGAGGGTTCAGACATTATACCCATGCACAAAGTGTGACATTATCTAGTACGCAGGCACAATTCTGGTTTGATGCCTTTCCTGACAATTACTCATATGGGTGACATTGGGAAATAAAGCCAAGTCCACCGGGTGCAAGTTCATTCCTTAACCACTAAACCATGACTGCTGCTCATACTAACATGCATATATAACTTGATAAGTCACCTCAGTTTTTATGCCTCAGTTAACCTACAGTGTGCTCAGGCAAACTCAGGCTCCTACCCTCAGTGGGACGGGAAATGAGTAGTAGCTACGGCTATGGGGTGAAGGCCTAGTGTGGCTGATTGGGGCGATGGTGTGTCTGCTAGCTGTATCGTGGGTCCAACTGTCTGTTAGTGCGGGCAGTGTGGATGGCCACATAATGCGCTGTGGCACCATTGGCTCATGCCAATTAGCTGCCACTTCCAAGATTGTAAAGTGCCACTGGTCATGAGTCTGACTCATGTAAGTGGCGCTATAACCTTTACCTTTTTACCTCAGCCAGGCCAGACTGGCAGGTGGAGACATAATTCTCAAGCTGTCAGTGCCATCGTCTGTCAGGAAACTTGTTAACATATTTTAAAAACGAATGAACCCATTTTGACACCCACTGGCACAAGTGGTGCATGGGGCAAAGGCATGAAACTATCAACTTTTGGGGGTCAGGAGGTCAAAGGTCAAGGTCACACAAAACCGACGTAGATCTGGAGGCCTGGCATTGTTCTTGACCCTGTTGGGGGGAGTAAGTTTTCTAGTTCAATTACTCTTCCAGCAATAGCAATACTCCTTATCAACAATACATGGGGCAAAGCATAAAAAAGCCAGCAGAACACATCACTAAAGCAAAAAAGGCTAAATGGGTTAAGTGGAATAAAACACTGTCTGCAAAGGTCAGTATCACTACAGCAATGGATTCTTTCTGCATAAACAACTGCAATAAATAAAGTCGTTTAAATAAAAGATCTTAACATTTATGTACACTATACATGTACGTGTATATGACTAAGTGTGCTAATTTTTCACCAAGATGCGTGCAGTATATAGTTTGTTTCCACATTATTTCTCAATCACAACTGACAATCAATATATAATTGTATATTGCCCAGCCACAAAAAAATGGTAAATCCATATACTGAAAATAATCTGCAGTTTAGGACTAAGCTTCACAACTGCTACGCTACAAATAAGACTAGCTGTTCAGAAACTGAAGTGTACATTGTACAAGTTACCGGTACGTAAGTTACACAACTGACGATACACATATTAACAAACATGCTACGGAAGTCCAACCACATCTACGCAATGTGCAACTAATTAACAACATCACAGGTGCATCTGTAAAGAGTGCAGCAAATTCACGACTTCTACTTCACACAACAGCTGTGACGAACTACATGCGAGACATTCGACAGAACACACTATCACACATATATCACACGAATACAATACACTAGCAGTAAATGCACTGCAGCACGCTTCGTAACGTAACTGTCTGGTAAATTCACAGTAAATGAAGCACATCGATCACTACTTTAGTTGGCTGCGTGGCACAGTGGTAAAACGTTGGTCTATGATCGGCAAATTTTCACTTTCCTCACTCGACCTCCAGCTGATGGGTGACCACTTATGTAAGTAAACTGTCCACTATAGGTCAGCCAACCAGGCTGACTCAGCCTTTCATCCTTTTAGGGTAGATAAATGAGTAGTAGGCTGCAATTACATGTCCGCAACCTCAGTCTGGGGAGGCGCCATCTGGTGAACGCTTACGAGGTAAAGGCAGGCATGGTGTAATTTGCAGGTGAAACTGTGCGATCCACGCCTGAGTGCCTTGAATGTGAGGTACTACAATAAAGGCGCTATGTAAATCGTCTTACCTACCTTACCCAGCTACTTCACCAATGAGCACGTACAATGCAACACGATTACATAACGTGTCTCATGAGAGTGAGCAAGCATATGCATACGCACACTGCATCAGTAATCGTAACAGTTACCATCAGACAATAGCATATTCTGCATAATGTTGCAATCCTCAATGTCTAATCAAAATATTTGCATCAGATAAAGTTCATGCTGGCTACCTGCTAATGCCATTACATTTCAACTCGTTGGAATTTTGTATTGGTCGTACGTAAGCTGATCTCCATAAAAAAACAATACACACCTCAGGTTTTATGTAAGCACAAACAGTAGACGTAGTATTTTGGACTGTAAGTGAGACCTATGCTGTTGTACCGCAGAGAATCATTTAGTACACAACTAATGCTGGTATAATAATATACAACATCACGAACTCAATCAACTGATAGTCAGCTGGCTGTGACTATGTGAGTTATGTCAAACAATAATGAAACAGCCCAGCTGTAGTCGTGAACAAATAAACAGGATTCTCACGTTACTCGACAGTCTGCTCTACAGCAATTTCTGTCAAAAATCCCTGCCACAATCACACAGCACCAGCAGTCCAATACTTCACTCAGCTAGCAGAAACTTAACCCTTTAATGGGCACATGAAAACCACAAAGCAACAGACCATTATACCGCAATACGGTGATTGGTACAGTAGCCATTGATGGGTGGGCTGTTACATTTGGTACAGCAAGAAAAGGCCTGGGTGGGCTACGTCTGGGCTTGCTGTACCAAATGTAACAGTCCAGCCATCAACGGCCAGTGTAGCAACTTCACATTACTCGATGTGGCACTATAATTACTTTTGCAGTATAAAGGGTTAAACTCAACTTCAGAACTCTGTAAGTACAAGCTCAATGTAATAACAAAATCGTAACTAACTTCACTTCCGAGACATTGAATCCATTTTGGCTAGACAACGGTCCATGGTTTTTAAAAAGTACTCAATGACAGCATCTTGCAATAATGAAAAAGATCAAATCACAATGTTTGCAGTAACCACACTGACCGATAGAGATTGTGTCATATGACATTATGAGAATAACGTAGCCATGTCATTATCATTATCACAAAGTTCACCAGCAAAGCAAAGGTTGACCACTGGTGACACTATCGTCGTTGCCAGATGCAACAAAGGAAGAAATAGCAATCACAACCGCAGAGCAGATGATGATGCACTAGCAGGAGAAGGAGTAGAAAGGAGACTAAGCGAACTGTCACGTACACTGACGGCATCATCATCATCAGTGTCGCCGTCAGTCACAGCACCAAGACCAAGTGTCAGACTGTGCAGATCGAACTGTTCAAGATCACACCGCTGTCGTAACTCCAGATCTTGTGTTTTTTGTTCACGCTCACGCACGAAGTCGTCTGTTTCTTGCTTAATCTGCAGCACATCGTGAACGTAATGTATGCACGTCAAATACATAATGGGTAACGTCAACCAACGCAAAGTGATTGACAACCTGTTTCAGCACAAGTCAACTGAAGTACATGAATATCACTCGTGTGATACACTAGCCCATATCTGCAGTCTAGCAATGTGGGCTGGAGATCAGCGCAGATGTACGGCAAGTGGTAGTGTATGGTGTATTATACAAATCCACATTTACTATATTACTCACCGCAGCAACATGTGTTACATACCAGTGTCTTGACAAAGCACAACCAATGTTTGATACTGTACAATTATTGTGTGCTAAACATGTATACACTGTCTCAAAAAACTACACCCTTTTTGTTTTTGCAATAACTTAAGTCAAATGTCAACTGATTGCTATTATTTTTGGCACAGTGACACCTGAATAAATTTCCTATAATATGAGGTATGTACTGCCCACTGCACCTAAATTGTGTTCCTACACTACCTTGACGAAAATGAATTGTCAAATGTCCATATGTTCAACAAATGATATTGGTTTCATTTCCACAAAACTTTTTTCGTTCTCAAACCCAATTTTGAAATTTGTTGCAGAAATACATCAGAAGAAAATGTTAAAAATGCATGCTGCAGTTTGGCATTACTTCTGAGTTCCTCTACCTTATAACAAACCATGCAACTGATGCAATAAACGCAGTCGTTCACACGGTTAAAATTAAATTCAGAAAATTAAAGAAGAATTAATGTCAGAAACGCTAACAAACCTCACAACTTAAGCAAGAAGTGCTCGTATTGTCCTCCACGGGCATTCACGCAGGCGTGCAGTGTCGGGATCGAAAACAAAAGAAGTTTTGTGGAAATAAAACCATTACTGGTTGTAAAACACGTGAAAATTTGACAATTCATTTTCACCAAGGTAGTGTAGGAACACACATTAGGTGTGGTGGGCAGTACACATCTCGTATTGTTGGAAATTTATTCAGGTGTCTTTTATCTTCTTCATCTTCTATACGGGGCAGACAGCTGTTAAACTGTCTGGTGCTGAGGCCGCCGATCGAGCCCAATGCGCTGCCCCTGATTAACCAAAAACTCAACGACAAAGGCAAAGGGCTATATCCTCCTTAAAAAGGGCCAAAGACAAAACTAAAAAGCTTTAACCTTCTTACATAAAGGAATAATAAATAACAACTCCTTTACATTGCAGTTAGTTATCAATTAAGAATATTATAACCAGTCAGAAGACAGACCGGTATTCTAAAATACCGATGACAAAGTCGAAGGGTAAAAAAAAAGATTAGAAAAAATTTATCCTGGTTAAGCAGGGTCAAAAATTACCACCAACATGCGGGGCTTCCACCTAACACCCTGAACTGCCACAAGTCGTACTACTGCTCAAGATGCCTTGTGACAGCACATCTTGGACAGAAACACAAGTAGCCAACCATTCATGACCCCTTGCACTCGCCAAGTCATGAACAGGATCCCCGGAAACGTAACGCCCCCATGAGCCGGGTGCTGAGGGCCGCTCCACTCATGCTCAATGAGCAGAGCAATATACTTACCAGCACAGACAACCACCAAGGCCGACCCCCAGACCGAGGACCCCACCGCACCCAGGCAAGGCAACCCCGTGTCCCATGTAACATTTGCCCTCAATATGGAATCATCTCCACATTGAAGATTCCTGCGGTTTCCAGTGGCACGATGTGGACGCTATTCAGGTGTAATTATGCCAAAAATTATAGAAATCGGTTGACATTCGACTAAGTTATTGCGAAAGCAAAAAAGGTGCAGTCTTTTTTTTGAGACACAGTGTAGTACGTTGTCACTGGTGTTACTTCTGTGTTACTATTACTTCACCTGGCGACAGCCTGCAAGGCATTTGTTTTGGCCACCTGCGTTTGAAACTTTGTCTGTTTGCTACCAACATTACGGGACACAGTTGCAGCTATCGTCATGAAACTTTCAAAAAAAAGACGGAAATGGCAACGTATGATGTGCCGGGCAGTCCTTTTAAGCCTGCACAAAATGCAAGGGCTTTAAATGATGGCGATGTCTGTCTGTTTGTCTGTTCGTTAGTCTGTTCATCTGTCATCTTCTTCATAATGCAGTTGGGGGTTCGTTAGTCTGTTGCCCGTTTTTTGCTAATGCAGGCAGTGGCTTATCGTGTCAACCCATCAACCCATTATAACTGTTTTAGCAGACCTTCTGCAGAAGTTGCAGACGTCGAGCGGATACACGCTCATCGAGCTCTTTCCTCTCTCGTTGCTTCAGTGCGTCTGTCTGTGCACAGATTTTACTCTGGAACGCCATTAGAATATCCATCTCGTCCTGCAGTCGATGTCGCAGGTCACTCGCCTCAGCAACCTGCGTTGTGTCCAGTCTCACCTGCTCACAACCGTCACAGAATGCAAAACTTCCCGTAAAGAACTGGCTCAAGAACAGCTAACACGTGTGGTTTTCCAGTCTGCTTTGTAAACATGGAAAGCTTTCAAGAGTGTTAAATTAGACATGAAGTCAGATTGTTTCTGCATGGCAAGTCCCAAACTATCATTTATCAACAGTGTGGAATAGTTTTATTCAGACGGTTGGTTATAAGATGTGAAGATGTCTGACAAATATCGAAATGCAGTTAACAGATAATACATTTACTCAGTTGCGTATAGTAAGAGTTTTTCGCACATTCACATTTATCAAGTTTATCAACATGTTTAATAATTCTTTGTGAAATAACTGCACATGCTGCCTAAGCAATACATCAGTTATGCAACTGCTGCCAGTCTACACTCCACTAGATTCCACACTCACATGCTGGTGCTGCTTCACTTCAGAGATACTCTGCTCATACTGGTCGCTCAGCATTGACAAACGTCGATCCTGCTCCTCCTTCAGCTTGGCAAGCATTGCCTTCTGGTCAGCCTTTGACGTCCGAGTCAGCAGCTGTTCCTTGAGTATCTTGTACTGCTTGTTCTGGATGTTGACAGCTGCACGAAACTGCCGTCGTATTTCTTGCTCTTTCATCTAAACCCAACAACAACATCTCCGTTTTAAAATATTACCATATCATATCTACTCTCCAATGTTTATTTAAACTGTCAAAAAGAACTCCATATTTAACTGAACTTTTTAAACTCTAGCAACAATAAGCAAATGAAGTACGTATCACATATCAAATACATACCGGTAATAAGTTTTCAAATGGAAGCTCGGTTTTTATCTAGCCAATGTTTGACATTTATATAGAATTCAAGCTTGTCCACATTCCTTTATCTCCAACATCTGACATTTGTGCAATGTGCATTTGTTATCAATAATAATATTACCGGGCTTATAACAACCAGGACAGCTCAGTTATCCAGCAACTTCGATTTGTCATATGACACAGGTGCTCTATAGCAACACAAAATGGTTTGCTGGAACACTCCAACATGCAAGCCAGATTTCAGTAGCAAATCTCATTAAATAAGACGACTTATTCACGAACTGTCATCCATCCTAAGACTAACATAACTTGATGCAGAGTAACGTTATTGATGTGACCAGGGCCATTTGATACTTACTACACAGGCCTGGAAGCAGACACTGCCACCTAGCGATCAAATACTGTACTATACGTCAGCGAGTGTTTGACAGTAAATATCTGAGTTGTAAAATTTGTTTTAACGTGTTAAGTTATGTATTCATTTTATTTATTTTTAATCTTTACTGTTTAGTAAATATTCAACAGCCTTGCAACGATGCTAGCCATTGTGACTGATGTCACCGTACATAGCAAGGCTGTCGTGAAGTTAGTGAATTGTTGTATTCTTTTTCATTGCCACTTGTCAATATTTTCAATTTAGGACAGTTTATTGCTTAGTGAGATTGAATATTGTTGATTATTAATCAAGGCATTACATACAACTGGCTTTAGATTTTCATAGCAGCGTTATGCCATGGTAGTGCTGTGTTAAACTGCTAGAATCGCCACTTGTTTGCTTCCAGGCCTGTGTAACAAATATTCGACGGTCTTGGTGGTACACAATGCAGTGTGGTACACACTGCAGAATGGCTGATTAAAATAGCAACTTCAACAGTACAAACCCAGCTAACACAGCATCTAAAAGTGTAATTACATACGAGTGCAAATGTAATACAAATGACAATTCCATGTACATTTCATTAATATAGACATTAAGATCTGACAGGACACAACTTAGGACAGTCACCTTGAGGTTCTTTGGATGTTGTTTTGCCTCCGACAAGTGACGTTGTTTCTGCTCCAGCTCGGCTCTCTGCATGTACTCACGCTGGTCAGTCAGCTCCACCTGATGCTGCCGCTGCAGCAGCTCTCCACGAAGATGATGCCGAGCAGTAAGGTGCTTGTACTCTAAATCACGGATCGATTCATCATGCCTCACGGTTGTCTCATGCAAGAGATCCAGCTGCATTTGTCGCCGATCCATGTTCTAAATTAAGCATCCAAATTCACAGTGTATCACACTCACCTGACTATATTAAGCCTCATGTTACTCACTTCTTTACTTAAGCAAATAATTGGTAAATCTAATTCAGTACATGCCATTTTCAGAAATTTCAGTACATATAATTTTGCTGTAGGTTTTTCGGCACATGGTCCATTTTGGTACATATAGAGATCTATTTCAGTAAATATCGTTTTTAGCATATAGTCCAGACCATTTTGGTACATGTTCTCTTTAACAAATCTTCTGACAGATCTTCCGACACCTTTAGCAGAGCACTGAAGAGACACCTGTTCAGCATCTGATGTAGACTGCTGTTACTTGCGCTGCAGCGTCTATTAATGTGGTGCATTATAAATGCACTGATTATTATTATTATTATTTAATATGCCCTTGCTACTGTTATATGAATCTCTTAGTTTAACAACTGTTTATAACTATAACTCTAACAACATGTTTTTAATGTTACATTTTTCATATCACGTTGAGTTCACTTTAAGATGCTGTCTGCATTGATTTCAAAAGATGTAAACTTACACAACTACTATCTAACTAAACATAGCAGGCATATATTACAGTAAATGCCAACTGTTCATTTATCATCCTTCATCAAAGCTTTCTACAACGTTTCAGCTGCGGCATAATGAAGCAACTCTTTGTTAAAGTATTTGCAATATGATTACAGTTTCTCGCAATAATTCTTATCTGACGTGTTCATTACATCACACTTCCACAATTAAAAGCATTATGATGATGTAGTGAAATAGATATTTTTATGTACCAAAACAGCTCATTACGATGTCCTGAAACTGTCATAGTAAAATGCTGACGAAGCAAAAACGACCTTCACTGTACTGAAGTCGACATTAACAAAGTGTACCGCTTATGTCCTCAAAGGACATGTACTGAAATGGACCTAACCCAAATAACATAAAGCAATCTTCAAGTCTAGACCAAAAGCAGACATATATCTAAGCTGGTGGCATTACATTAAACAGTAAGATTTAAAGATAAAATACATGTCTACAATATGACTTTAAAAACAAATCATTGATCAACTCATGCCACTGCTACAACGATGAGCATTATTACACACCATTGACTGTTACAGTATTTGAATAGCACAGATTCATATATGACTGAGCATCTGCAGTATCTCAGCATGGCTGTACAATGCAACAATGCTGCCTGCGCATTTGGTTGCACTTACGACGGCACTGACGTTGACTTTCTCCATTGACAATTAGCTAGGCATACGAGTTAATTACACATAATGTTCTATTCACCACATTATCATCTTTATTTGCTCAGATAAAAATAAATGATGCACAACAAAGAGCACATGATAAAACCTGAACAGGACAGCAAGGTGGAAAAACCACACTTACTGCTGCCCTTGAATAGAAAAAGAAAAGAAACACAAAATTTGCATAATACACTACAACTAAATACAATGGAAGAAAATACAACAGTAATAAAAACAACAATGGGAGTGTTAGCCAAGGACCAGGTAGCTTGAAAGGTCAACCTTATTAAGTGAATTTCTGAAACAATTTAACGAGGAGAAATTAGTAGTATTAACAGGTAGATCATTCCAGACATTAATGATACGCTATGTGAAGAAGGATGATCTAGCATTGATAGTGCACTGCGGTTTAAACAGCTTATAGGGGTGTCCTCTGGTGGCAGTAGCCTGCCTAACTTCGAATAAATCTGCAGAGTCTATACTGATAAGACCAAACAAAATTTTGTAACACCATATTAAATCAAGGCGTAGGCGACATAGTTCAAGACTAGGTAGGTTTAGTAAGATGAGACTTTCATTGTAGGTATAGTTACTATAGCCAGTTTGAT
>Ga0209149_1002545_pt1 | contig 10298 bp, 5 predicted proteins | sample WorMetTyACAVOLI2_FD_187423 | JGI IMG/M metagenome (GOLD analysis project Ga0209149, IMG submission 187423) | Marine gutless worms symbiont microbial communities from Max Planck institute for Marine Microbiology, Germany - Olavius algarvensis... ... | reverse complement strand
GAAAGACCAAATTGTGCAAATTTCGGGGGCGGGTAATGTATGCCTGCTGTCCCTCGCACTGCAGATAAACTCCCGCTCGCAAAAGCGGGGGCTTTATGCGATGATGCTGCCATTCTATTTGTCTGTTCGTCTGTTCTTTTTGACTGTCGCCTATGAAATTTATGAAGTCATTCGCTACACGGCAGCACCTCTCGCCTAGTGAAAGCTTATCGTGTCGATTCCGATACACTTCTTAATCTCTGGAATGTATTGTGACAAAATACGGCGGTCACTCGTACTGTATACTAAAATGTATAACCAGAACAGTAACTAATCTTGCGCCTGCTACAGTTCCTTTGTTACAGATTTAAACTCATTTCATGCAACTACGAAATGTCGATTTCGAGAAATGATCGAAATATTATTCTCGCCTACATTATGCTACATTAATTTAGTTAAATGATGATGACGCCAGTGTCATATATACAAATTTTCAGTTTACAAGGGATGACAGTACAAGATACGATTAAATAATAAATTTACTTCTATCGCAGCTATAATATACTGACTCTTGTCTGGCCGAACAGTCGAGCTCATCGCCGTTGGTGACCTCCAACAAAGTCAATCCATCACATCCAGTCAGCTTGTCATGCGGCAGTTCGACGTTCTACATACACAGCCATGTAGCCTACCACTGATGTTATTCGCGTTGTCGAATGGGCATTCGCGTACAGCTGGCGTGCGAATGTGTGGACGCACGTATATTCACACTAATTAATTCTTTCCCGTTCGTCGCGTGGTAAACACATTGCTTGTTGCAACATGTTCCATCGTAATAAGCAGACATAATTGATTAAACTGAACCAATTACGAACTATTTAAGTATTTAATCATTATGTATGTGTTGTATGTCGTAAATTGTGTTCATTAAAATGATATAGGCTAGTAAATTAATGTTCAACTTCATTATAATCATGAGTTATGAACTTATGACCTGCTACTAGGGTGCAAAGTCAAAGTTAACGAACTGTCGCTCGAGTAAAAATGTGGGTAGTGTCTGTACGATATAGTTAGTCGATTATGTCGAATGTCACGTGACCAATCAACAGAACACGACGCAGTTCGTGGAAAGATTGCACAAATTTCATCCAATTAACTCTCCCTAAGTATTGCAAGATGCTATACTAACGTCCGTGGAACAGTATTTACAGCTTACCGGTATTTGCAGCTCATTATAGCAAATGTAATGTTAGGCCTGCCAGTCATAATACCGACGATGATATTTTATGGTGTTGCTATCATCGAGACTCGACAGAGGAAAGTAGGGCACAGACAACAGCCAACATATAACTCATTGGGCCACAATCACCTTGTGCTGTCAGCTTGTTCACAGCTCAGAGGCAGTCATGTGTGGTAAACAAGTACACGATAGAGACGTGGTTACTGACCACGAAAATAAGTCGTATGCTGTATCGATTATTATGCCCCCGCCCGTAGGGAAGGGGGAATAAGCGTTGCTTTTGTCTCTCCGTCTGTCCGTCGCGTACATAGCAAATAATTCGAGAACCCAAAGGCCTAAATTTGGAAGAAAGGTTCCCCACCTTAGATGCGACTGGTATACCAGTCTCAAGGCCAAAAGGTCAAAGGTTAAGGTCGCAAGGTCACGTGATCAGTCTGAGCCGTCCTGGCCCAATGCTGTACCTCTGTCATTAGAGCCCGGCGGGGGCATACCGTGTCGCCGTCGGCCGAACCCGGCGGCCACACTTCTTGTTAACATTGTTTATGATCTTGAATGACCTTCAAGGTCATTTAAGCTTCCGCAACCCTTCTAAGTCCAATATATCAGAAATTAATTCAAATTATAGCATAAATTAGCTAAAATACACTTAGCAACGAATATGAAATCATACACGGGCTAACACTGCAGCGTGACGCATGAAGTGAGGGGGTCTTGTCATTTCCAAGATAAAGCGCGATATTGGTCGAAAATCGCGACTTTTCATACCTCTTCTACACAACAATTCCCTGGTCAAAATGGTTGCGAATATTTTTGCGCTGTTTTTTTCCACAAAACATCCCGATCTCTGCCTTATCACGTGGTGTAGGCCTATAACATAGATTCTGCAAAAAGTCATGTGTTTAGTCAAAGCTCAAGCGCGTTATACTCTTTTAAGTCAACTAACAGAAAATCATTACAGTCTGTGTAACACGACGTCGTGATGCCGGGCAACGTAAACCCACGTTAACAAGCACTGACTACAGTGCACGGTGGACTGGGTGATTAGGCTAAATTGCACGGAAACCACGTCGTGATTGTAGGCAGGTACGCGTCGAGATTTATTTTTATTTTATCTTGCTGAGGCCAAAATCAACAGATGCTGAGTTGCTGACAGTATCGATGAGTCATAGGTCTCATGAGCCTATGTCAAGTCACGCTGGTACATTATAATATCCTCGCAGGACCGTGGGGCTAATAAAACGATATCACGCTGGCACTGAGGTGCGACTGAGGACGATGTTATAGCTGCTTTTAACGCAGAAAACTTTTACTGTCGCAGTACATAGCGGTCTCGTTCTGTGGATATAAATAAATAATTTCGCGTCGAATACGATGTATGGTCGTGTTCCAAAAAAACTCGCTTCAACTGCTTTGTTTGATTCTGGATGGTGTCTTTCGATTTCGCGCGGTTTCGATTTTATTCTATTTTTATATTATTTATGCCTCCGCACGCTATACGCAGCGGAGGCTATTATGTTTCCACTACGTCTGTCTGTCCCGTTGTCCCGATGTTGTCCGTTGTCCCGCGCCAACGGCGGATGCATCACATGACCGCTTGCGGTCTTGAGGTCATAGTTTAATTTTTAGCCGAACGTTACCACGTTACGTTGGGCTTATGGCTCAGTTACAGTAGAAGACGATAAGGAACTCGTATGGTGCCATGTCCAATGACCTTGAGTGACCCCTAACCTAGATTTCAAGGTCACAATATTTTGAATGTCAGAAATTCGAAAATGGTACATAGTTACAATGGCAAACTAATAGAAAGTCGTATATGGTCTATTGAATGGCGTCATTTTCAATGATCTTGGATGACCCTCAGCTCAACCCAGATGTCAATGGCACGCCATTATTCGACGTTTAATATGTCTAATGTCGGTAAAACCATTCTGTATGTTATTACTAAAGACTAAAAGTCCCAGTATGTAAACGGGGCGTAACGTTCCGGCTATCTAATTTACTGATTATATTATATAATAGTTCTTGTTGTATGTGTCAACACTTGCACTGCTTTTACTATATTTGTGTATTTACTGTGCTGCCATACACTGGCGTATTTAGGGGGGGGGGGCGATGGTGCGACCGCCCCCCCCCCCTTCGGTCTGACTGTGAATTCGTTGGATAATTTTTGCAATGTTTCTGTAAGTTGCGTTTCGCGATTGAACCGAAAAATCCGTGTCCCAAAGCTTCCAGCTATCCGTGTTTTCTGTCTGTTAAAAACTGCGTTAAAATGTACATAGACTTATAATTTTTTTTCGACAAAAATGATTTTTTTCTGAGGAGCGGTGCCCTGCCCCCTCCTTCACACCCCAGCCCTGTCAGCGCTTATGGCGCCTCACCCCTCCTTACTGAAATCCTAAATACGCCACTGCTGCCATGTGTACATGGCGTAATAAAGAATGCTCACTTGTGTTGCTGCTAGAGTGGCTTGTTAAACTGGCTTTGCTCAGCTACTGGCAGCTATGTGTTATGTGTGTGAGACTTTGTCCTCAAGTCTTTCGCTTTTGGCTTCACTAGCACGTAACCTACTTAGACCTATATGCAGTCGACTGTAGTTCACATCTGTTAAAGCTGTTAATTTATCTCGCAGCACTCACGCCTTCTCTGTCGTGCTACATTCGCTAGACTACCAACGTGCTCCTCCGCAAAAACTACTGATCGGCGGTCTTATACACTGTTTTCTACCGGTCTTTTCGTCCGCCAGTCTGTTCGTCTGTTACCAGATTTGTGAACGCGATATTTCGAAAACGTATGATGCTGCAAACTGGCATAAATGGTCCACATGGCAAGGGCATGAAACGATCAACTTCGGTGCATGGTAAGGAGGTCAAAGGTCGAGGTCACAGAAGGCCGAAGTTAGATTGGAGGCGTGGCTGAGGCATCGTTCTCGAGTCCCTTGCGTCGAGTAGGTTTTCTGTTTTCATTACATCATCACGTACTTTATTTCATGCTGGCCGAACGCAGCAAAGTAAGTAAAACTAGTGAAGATAAAAACGTACAAATTAAGATAGACGCAAGCATTAACGCAATGGAGTTATGAGTCTAAAAAGAGGATTCGCTGAATGAAATTATTGTCAGTCAAATGGTTAGTTTTGTTAGGGAGTTCTAAGTGATGTCTTCGCTGGCGTAGGTTGTAGTATACACCACCCTTTCTTTTGAGTGAAACTCGCCCTAACCAGCCTGTTGTATCTTTATCTCATTTTTGCACATGTCAGTTCATTGTACGGTAAAACGCAGCGATAACACAATCATCCCCATGCATCGGACAGTTCAGGAACCCGAGTTTCTACAGACCAAATCAAAATTTGTACAGTTCCATACCGGAACACTCATTGCAACGGCTTCAAACGAGACTGGGGTTGATAAAAACGGCGAAAAAATACGCAGATTTTCGACCAATAAGTTGTTCTGTTTCGGAGATCGGCATGTAGCGCCTCTGATTCGACATAGTTGACTTAGAGCGCTCTAGAAGTTGATATTAATGAATGAACGAATGAATGCCGATATGGTTACAAATGAAGACTTCGCCTTATATGCAGTCGCATGTGGGCTTTCGATTGGTACCAATTTTCTTAACCCTTTAATCGCCACATTAAAACCGCAGAGCAATGGACCATCATAGCAGTACATTTGGTACAGCGAGGAGGGGACTTGGCGTAGCCCGCCCAAGGCCCTTCCTCGCTGTACCAAATGTAACAGCCCACCCATCAACGGCCAGTGTACCATCTTCGCATTATTCGATGTAGCACTATAATTGCCTTTGGAGTCTAAATGGTTAACCTTAAATGATCTTGAACAACCACGTTTCATTGTCTATGTCTATGCTACGATACGGTGAATAAAGCTGTTCAAAAATACAGCATGCATAATCTATGACGTCAATTACAAGGGTCGGACGTCATATCATGATGTGAGCAATTTCTACTGTCATACTCGACCGGAAGGACTATTATATGATGCTGAGCGCGACCTGTTAGCGATAGCTAAGTTTATTAAGGCACTCAACACTGTGCCCGTGCCTAACGTCACTTGCTGGGCGTGCAAACTCTGCATGACCAGCAATACAACGACGCACCTGATAACGTCATCTGTGTGTCACGTACGAATCAAGCGACACCCACAGCTCTATGCACCTACGTCTTGCACGCATACATCATGTTCGTTTTTTGATGTAGAGCCTAATTATAGCTTGCGACATTCGGCAGTACGCAAGCACCAATTGTATGGCGTGTGTGATGTGATCGAGCTTACTAATGCGACGTGTACCCGGTAGTCGTGCAACGTACAGTGGGACACCGGACTCACGGTCGAATCACGAAGTTGCGGGTTCTACTCCCAGTCAAGGCGTTCTTGCTCAGCGCTTCTGCCAAGTTCACACTCACAGGTGTGAATCCTACTGTGACCCGCGCCTTGCATATTAATATCAAAGATTAGTTTGACTACTCTGTTCTCTTTTCGATATTTTAAAAGAAGTAATCAACGGTATTTGCCGGGTCTGATCAACAGAAATAACTTCAGGTGCGAAATTAGGCCTGCCAATGCAATCTAAGAACGCGTTTACAATGGTAGGAGGCCGGTTAACCTATTTGAGCCTTAAAAATATGAGGCACTATTGGCAAATCGTGGAGCAACTCTGTGCGAGTCCAGGTTGACTCGGAGCCCCTTCCCCTGTGCACGTGAATAGTGTGGTTAACACTAGCAGTAACTCCTCCCGCGTGATTATGGCGACGGCCTTGCTATGATTCATGTGCAGAAGATAATGCACTTTGACGCAGTCTATCGATCGCCTCCGCTTGTCGGACGATGACAGCATTCTCTGTTTTTCCTTGCCTACATGTCACCGTTGCGGTTTGCCTAGTCGTGTCGCGTATGGTAGCAAACACCGTTAACTATGCACAAGTCGTTACCGCTATGTTGATAGCTTGTCGTACAGGCCTGTCGACGAGTCACCGCTGGCGCGTGCAACATATGTCAGTCAACACGCTGACACATATCAGCTAAATGATTGCCTAATGATATGTGATCGTTGCCATTTTCTGTGACTTTCATGCTTAGAAACGCACAAGAACGCCGTCGTTTGTTTAGCGTACGATTTACGTACCGTACATAACGTAACATAACATAACATAACAATGTCGTGATCCAATCTCTATCTCAGTTTATGTAGTCCTGGTAACAACACATAAGGCATCTGTTTAACCCTTTAGAGTTCAGAGCTAATTATAGTTCCACATCGAATAATATGAAGTTGGTACACTGGCCGTTGATGGGCGGGCTGTTTGTTACATTTGGTACAGCGAGGAGGGGACTGGAGGGGCCTCAGCCCACCCAGGCCCTTCCTCGCTGTATCAAATGTAACAGCCGCCCATCAACGGCCAGCAGGGTTGGCACGAAAATATCAGCGATGTATATCAATGATATAATAGTATCATGCTATTTTCAAGCGAAAATATCATGATATTTTTGATATTTTCGATATTTTCAAAATATCAACCATTATTATTAGTATTATTTACTTACTTTTTCTAATTCATGCATATCTAACACAAACTGCCCAAGTCCCTAAGCTATTAAATGTTGCAAAAATATTGACAAATATTTTAACCGTCTGGGTACGGCGCAACAACGTCGCAGACGACAGACACAGACGGACGGCTCATGCCATAAGGCGAACGTAACGTAGTATAGTTCGACTAAAACTAAGTTTTAACGTATAGTACAAACTACAAAGGACCGGTAACTAACAGTCATTAAATACTGCATCAGCGTGTTACATCCATTGTTATATAACTTATTAGAAATTTTCATTTTCTGGAAAATATCGAAAATATCGAAAATATCAACAATATAAAAATATCATGATATTTTTTGATATTTTAGATATAATATGATATTGTCGAAAATATGATATTTTCCAATCGGTGTACCGATAATCGTATTTGCTGTATAATGGTATGTTGCTCTGCGGTTTAATTGTGGCCCTCAAAGGGTTAACTACAAAATACCCATTCGTTTTGTCTGTTCGGTATATGACACTGATCAAAAGCTTCTTTTTTGGCAGCAGATGTTGCGTCCGAGTGAATGGCACACCCGACGTATGGTTTGAAGTGATATGTGATATCAGGAGTTGACAGGGTTGTCTGTTATCTCAAGTGCTATATACATTTGCTGGGGACAGAGTTTTGAGACGGGCTGTGTAAACAGCAAGTGGATCAGGCCTAATATGAATTGAGGGAGAAAAGCTCACGGACGAATGAACGGACGGACGGACAGACGAACGAACAAACGGCGAGGTAAAAAAACATTAGGCCCCTATGCCTTCGGCCAGTCCAGACTAGCTGGCGGAGGCATAAGAATTAGCCCACATGTCACAGTTAAGCCGCGTGATGGCCTTGTTGATGGCCCGCCTTAAAGGTCTGGACACTTGCTATAGCGCCACTTACATAAGTCAGACTCGTGACCAGCAGCGTTTGACAGACAGACAGACGGACAGACGGACGGACGGACACTCCGTTAAATTGCGCTCGATTTATTGTAGCTGAGCGCGACAAAAGTCAAATTCGTCCACAACTCAGTACCGTAGTACCAATTTAAATGAATATTTCAGCAGCAAGATTTAATATCTTTTGGCGACTTTGCCTCAGCTCCCCACCCCCGTGGCTCTGCCTCTGGACCAAGCTCGGGACTTTCGTCCCTCGGAACTCCTGTTGAAACCGTACAACCTTCTGAAACGTTCCAGCGCCTATGACACCAACTGAGCGGGGTAGCTTGCAAGACGACTGGTCGCAAACGTCGACAAGGAAGGAAAGTTGCAGTACCTTGTGCAGTGGGTGTATGGGGGTAGGCCGAAGGCGAAACCGTGTGGCAATTGGAAGACATACACCCGCAGCGACAGGTGCGTATTATGTATTGCGAAAGGCGTCGTCAATGAAGAAGTTATAGCGGATATATATAGCCATGTGAGATAGTGACAGGTGTTTCGAGTTCGAGCGGTTGCTATGTACAGACAGGCAACTGGTCGACTGTCGGAATTTTTACCTCGCCGCGGCGCGACAGCCGGTGATGTTTTGTCTGTGGTTGCCTGTATTAAATAAGTTTTATTACTCCGACAAAGGAGGAGGTGCTTGTTTTTTTGTCCATGTTTGTCTGTCTGACTGTCTGTCTGTTAACAAGATTACTCAAAAACGCATCCATGGATTTGAATGAAATGTTGCGTGTCGACAGATGTCGGACATGGACGAACTGATTAACTTTTGAGCCCGATCCGGATCATAGCCCAATCCGGATTATCCGATATCGTATACTACGCTACGGAACTTTGCAGTCTTGCCTAGGCTACCAGCGAGCTGCGCTGCTACGCGGAATTTTACGGAAAATCCCACGTATACGTATAGCCGTGGTTTTAAAATGGCTGGCCGCCAAACGGTATTTGGTGAATTTCAGGCTAAAAATCTCGCCTCTAGTAGCAACGATCTTCAGGAGCTTTTCAGGAAATGAAACATCAAATATTATGACCGTCGTGTTTTGCCAGTACATTATCAAATGTGCCAGTATATAAGATTTTTAATTTGCAGATAAATTAATCATAGCGTTTTTGCAGAAACTTATGGGGGAAGTGCATTAATAATTAATGCACTTCCCCCCTAAGTTTCTGCAAACACGCTTCCCCCCTACTTTTTCCATGGTGCATTTGCTCCATCGTTTATATGGAGTAGACGCCCCTGTCTAGATGTTAGTTACCATCGCAACGTTACGGGAAAATGATTATACAACTGTACTGTTGTCGTGAAACTTGCAGCAGTGACGAGCGCTGCGCTCATAGGATTACGCCATTATATTCGCCAGGTGGCAGCATCCTGCAAGTGGGGCGCGGGCGAGTTTCCCGTGCCTGGTACGCTTGCGACAATTACTCTCCGGGCAGTTGTCGTACCAGCTAGTATAACTTCGCAGTCGAAAATGCTTGTCCGTCGGTTTGTCACATAGTAAGTTATCTTATTACCTCTGACAAAGGAGGTAAATGCGTTTGCCCGCGTTTGTTTGTCTGTCTGTCTGTTAGCAAGATTACTCAATAACGCGTGCATGGATTTGGATGAAATGTTGCGTGTCGACAGATTTCGGGACATGGACGAACTGATTAACTTTTGAGCCCGATCCGGATTATAGTCCGGATGCCGGAACCGGATTGCTTTCTTTGCTATCGTATAAAGCGCTCGTACGCGGAATTTTACGTTGGGAAAATCCCACGTATATGTATTGGCCGCTGCAGCAACGCATGGTTTTACAATGGTTTTATTCACTGAGCCAGTGAGTGAGCCATCGAAACACCTTTGTCGGAGATACATGCGCTCCACCGAGTGCCCTTCTGTTATATGTGGCCCTCCCCTATGCGCAGCTGCGAGGCATAATAACGGTAAAAAGCACATTTAACAAAGCAAAGCAAAGCAGAAATTCGGGGCGCAGGCCTGATCCTTTATATGCCTATAAAATAACACACAAAAACTATGTACATTATATATATGTACAATTATACAGCAAAAATATCCGTCTTAATCAGACTTCTATTACCGCGATTCCGGTTAGATTATAATAACTTTGTAATTGTCAACAGATCTTGATTAGACCAAACCTCGTGTAGCCTGTTTTTAAAACCATCTACTGAGTCTGCTGAGCCTGAGATGACTGATTTAGGTAAGCTATTCTAATTCCAAAAACAACTCGAACAGTGAAGGAGTAGTATTTACGTATAGACCTATAGACAAGGAGGAAGCTCCTGAGACAACTCGCGTAATAATAGGATCAATGATAGCCGTAGATCGGCTGATCCTAATAGTTTTCCATAGTGAGTATGGGTCTTGCTTAGTTTTCGAGATATGACCATGAGACGGCTTCAGCCCCCCTCATAAGCCCCCATCAGCCCCCCCCTGCCTACGCCACTGTGAGACGGACAAGTGACAGCGGACGATCGGGCAGACGACGGAGCGACGTCGGCAACCATGGCATATCTGGCCGTTCAAACGGGCCAGCAATAAAACAGCTTGAA
>Ga0209149_1002544_pt1 | contig 10299 bp, 8 predicted proteins | sample WorMetTyACAVOLI2_FD_187423 | JGI IMG/M metagenome (GOLD analysis project Ga0209149, IMG submission 187423) | Marine gutless worms symbiont microbial communities from Max Planck institute for Marine Microbiology, Germany - Olavius algarvensis... ... | reverse complement strand
AATAATTCACAATAGCATTAAACTCTGCAAAAGCAGTATCGACATCCACAGTTTTATGCTCAATAGCTAACAGCAAACCAGTCCAAGAATAATTCTCTAAAGCTTTACATAAGTTGCCAATGTGTAAAGGTGAATGATTATACATTACACTTTTAAGATGAGCCTGTGTATTCCTGCGTGGAAGATCACTGGACTGACTAGCCGTATGTTTAACCAGAACTGCCTTATGATCAGTTTTAACAATACTACTAAACTCTGTCTCATGCCGTTTCTCAGACATTCAGCGTCAAGTAATGACGTGACTGAAATCTTGGTCATGGATCGCTCAAGGTCACTGTAAATGGCACCATTTGATAGACTGCATATGAGAGTTCCTTTTAACATTCCATAGTAACTATCTTGTATCATTTCAGACACAAAGCGAGATATTAATAAAAAATCACAATTTTTCTACCCCTTGCATTGGACATCCCCGTTCGGGGGGTCCCATCAGAATATTGCCATAACGATTAATACAAAAAAACAGAATGGTGTGGCTACCGGATTGCAAATAAAGTATGCTGATACTTTTAGCCGTTTGACATAACACCAGCGTGTGACAGACAGACAGATGGACAAACATCTTGCAACAGCATAGTAGCTGCGATATGCATACACATCATGTGGTAAAAATCTGGCCATGACTCTGTCTGTCTGCCTTGTCTAAACCAGATGCAAGTTCTTTCCTTTTGCTCTTCTGAGCCAATTTCTTAGTGCATCTCTTGCTGTTCTGGTATTCCTCCTAAGACTCCAGTGTTCTTTCCTTCCTCCATTTCCGAAACAGTTCTTGTTTTTGCTGAGACAGCAGTCGCAGCTGCAATCGTTCCACCACTAGGTTTCTCTCTGTCTAAGGTGCCGTTTTGTTTTCTCGTTACCGTTCCACAGTAACTGTGGCCCTATAATTATATTGTATTGTTTGCCATATATAGCCAGATATTTGTTGAAAATCATAAAATTTATATGTCCCAGGTCTCGTGGTGCTGAACATGTGCTCGACAGGTACAGAAGAACTGAAACCAAGGTAAACTTTAGGAACTTTGCTGAGAATTGGGAAAATTTATGCTACTCAGATTTCAGAATCAACTGCCGTTGCCCGCTTGGGTTCACCAATAGATACCCCGTAAGCATCATGACAGCTTGACCCTCCTCCATCCTGCTGCAACCATACCATACACGCTGTTCACAGTGTGGCTGATAACGGAGTGGGGGGAATGATGCAGTAATGAACATGCCAGCTGCAGTAACACCGACAACGACTGCCCATACCATGCTATAAACCTACACTGACATCATTCTATGAACATGTGCAGGCAGCCACAGACCAGCACGGTGTCAGACGACATTCAGCCTGTGTGACTGGACAATTAGCCGGCGTAGGTTATTAAACTCGCTCATCTGATGCGGCCTGCATCTAGGAGGACCAATAGCCTAATGCACAGTGGATGCACACTCCATGGCTCAGCTTACATGGTGTACAAAAACCAAATCGAAGTTAAACACTGAATACGATTCGGCTAGCCGAATTTTTTTGGCAGCTGCATATAATATAACTTTTTTGGCTAAGCCAGCTTTTAACCTAATTTCTTTTGGCCGAAAAATTTTTCAGCAATGGCGGCGGCTTAGGGTCTATGCCAACTCACCTACCTTTCCAGTCAGTGAATCCACAGTCCACGTATCACCTTGAAGAACTCTGCTCTTTTGTGGTTTATCTGGCTATGGCCATCATAAAAATTTGAGTATACACAAGCACCCCCTTGTCCCGTGTCAAGGCTGAGTTCCCCTTTCTGTTCCACCGAGGCCAACTGGAACGCCTATGTAGGAGAATCCTCAACTCAATGTGCAAGCCATACTGGATTTTTTACATGTTAGGACATTTACATCTGTCAACTGCTTTACAAATTATAAACGTTTTAATTTTTACTGTTTTAGAGCTTTGGCTTATATAACTTAAAACAGTTTGCCTGCACTTCCAGCAGGACTGCCTGCGTCTACTCAGTTGTTCAAAAATTTCATCTTTATCGGTGCACCAGCATGGAATTGCAGCCCCTAAAATTTAAAACTTAAATTTTGCCCATAAACTTGCCCCTGTCAAGTGAATCACTTGCATGATATTACGAAATTTTCAGCATTCATGTTCATATATAGGCGGCCATAATATACTTAAGTCAGTCGCTTTGGTGGACAGATAACCAAGTTATAAGCATTTACCCTCAGTGGAGGTGTTTTCTCACAAATTTCAAGAACCCATACTGGCAAAACTACTAATCAGATCAAAAAAGTTATGCAGTACACGTTTTCTGTCATCGTAAGTTTGATGGGGATCATATATTGCACGCTGACTGTAAAGAAAAACTTTGATGTTTTTTGTTTAGTACACTTGGGAAGATCTGAGCTTGTGAGAATGAAAATGACGTTAAGGGGTGTGATTTTAAAAACAAACAAGCCTGGTGCCTTTGTATAGAGGACGGCTTTCGAACTGTGCATCTATATTCAAGTTTTTCAATGCACCCTGGATGTGCCCACTATGGTAAATTTATACAAAAAAATCTTTGAAATAATTGGCACTTTGGGAGACCATAATCCCACCTTCACACTAACAACAATAAAATTTGGCATGCAGGAGCAGACCTACGGTTCCCCCTCTTTCATCGTGCAAGGGATCGCCTCTTAGGGGCTAATTTATAGGCAAAAATCCAATTTTTTACGATTTCAAATCCTATTACTATAACTTTGCTTCGATAACAGTGAAATTTGCCATGCTGAAGCAGACCTATGGACTGCTCCTTTGCAATGTTGTATAAAAAACGCTCAAGGGATTCGCCCTTTAGAAAAAATTTATCCACAATTCCAAATGTTGATGATTTTGGGGCCATCAATGCAATATTCTGCACCAATAACAGTGAAATTAAGCAAGCAGGAGGAGCGAGCACCTATTGGTACACTCTTCCTTGCAAAATATGATAATAATCGGACAAGGGATTCATGCCACAGACAAAATTATACACTTAATTCCAATCCTCTAAATATGTGACTCTTGACCTAGGCATTTCAAATTGATTTTACAGGTTGACTATAGTGTCACCAGCTATAATGAATTACTTCTAAAGGAGATCATGTGACCGTGTTAAAGTTTGTTTGTTCTTGTGTCATGGTTGTACCATGTAATATATGACAGAGTTATTGCAGTACTGTTGTAGTGAGTACAGTAAATAGCATCTTTTTAGCAAAGAAATATCCACCAATTATATTTTAGTTGAATCCAGTACAGTACGTACTGTACTGGTTTAGTTTATTACAGTTGTCAGTACAGTGCTGAGTACTGTACTGACAACTGAAATAAACTAAACCAGTACAGTAATTAATACCTTATGGACTCAAACAGTTTTTATCGCACAAGCATGCTTGTATGGTCTAGAAAATGCTGATTTTCCATTTATGTTGCACAATCACCTAGAACCCCATTAAAATTTTCCAAAATTTTAATACACAAGAAATTTAGCTGTCGCAAACAGTGACCTTGAATGACCCTGAATGAAAAGCTGATAACACTTCAATGAACTACAAATACTCAGAAATACTGAAATTCTGCACAGGGACAGAAGTCTGTCGTGACATTTTGGTAGCCACTGCCCCAGGGATCCCATCAGAGGAGCCGAAAATATACCATGTGGGAGATACTATGCACTGACAAACTTATTTGTAGTGGAGAAAGGTAGAAGCTGTAGTGCCTGCTAGAGGCTGTTGCACTTACCGTTTTTACAGATTACTGACACATCTTCACCATGATGACAGTTGTGAATGCCCCAGCCTCTATGTGGACATTCAGCTAATGACAGCTCGTTGCCTGTACAGTGCAAGTTTTCAAGCCAGATTGGTCCTGAGCCGCTGCCGTAGTACTGACGTATAAATAGACCGGATCTCCTATACATAATAAAATAACATACGATATGTAATGCCCATAATTTTACGCCACAAAAATGTTATTTTGATCAGTGTAAATCATGTGTGAAACAGATGCAGAAAGTGTGGTACACTGCTAATAACTTCTGTAACAGCACATGGATACATTCAGTAGTGTCGAATACAAATAAAAATTACCCAAATCCAAGCATAAAGCAGGCAACTTGCGCATCTCTGTTGTCAAAATAATCATCACACACAGTTCCCCAGGCTCCGTTGTAGTAGATCTCAAGACGTCCGGCATTATCTGGTCTGTTGTCACCAGCAAGTCTAACTAGCACTAAACACACACACACACACAACGTCAACATGTCAACTGAAGACACACATGCAGGACAACACTAGGGACCTGCGAAGCTTCGAGATTCGATTCGAATTCGAATCAGACGTCGCGATTCGATTCGATTCGAAAGTGACAGGCCGATTTGAAAATTTTGAATCGCCGCACCTGCCACATTTGCCGTCGTACCATAAACAACACTCACTGTTCAACGACACATTTCAATCGTTTTGGCATTGCTACTGAAATTTATATTTTATGAGTTTAATCAATTCATGTACTTGTAGTTAGAGCATGCACACTACTGCTAGTAGCCTAGTAGCAATCGCGCAATATTTTTGACGAATCTGCACGTCTCTGTTTTTCGTCTATCAACAAAAATTCAACATTGAAGCTGTAAATCACTATCCGCCGATTCGATTCGAGATTCGATTCGAATTCAAATTGTAGCCTCTGATTCGATTTGAGATTCGATTCGAACGAAAATTTCCGATTCGCAGGTCCCTAATACTAACTCTACACGAGTTGAAGGTACATAACACTAAATTGTGGTTAGGATAGTTGAAGTTTTGATTGAAAGACAAATTCAGTATAAGAAGAGTTGAACGACTAGACATTAACATTTCTCCCATGTCAAGCTTGACTCACTATGTGTCTCCAAATGCACGACGCATGAATGTGGAGTTTAGAGTAGTTACATTGCAACTCATTTTGACTGGAAAGAACGACTGAATGAAGCTGATGAAATAAATCAGAAAGTTGACTTTGAAGGTGATACATATTGAAATGAGAAAACATTCCTTCGAAATCGACACTTTAAGGTGCACATGGCAATGACACCAGCTCTTGGAGACCCCAACATAACGGACAATGTGTCCTTGCACCAGTTCTATTCAACTTGTACTCCAACGACATGCCAACGTGGCCGAAAATTCATTTACGCAGGCGATATATGTCTCGCCACTCAAGGCCAGTACTTCAGCTAACTAAAATGCAGTCTCTTGTCAGACATGGCGCGGATGTCACACTTCTGCTGACAGTGGCAACTTAAGCCAAGTGCTACCAAAACAATCAGCAGTGTGTTCCACCTACATAACACCAGATCCCCAGTCTGGTCACGCTCAGCTCACACAAGTCTGGTCAATGTGCAGTTGAACTCTACCACGCGTCTCATTTCTGGTACCCTTCATTCCACACCTCTCCTATGGCTTCCAGTGCTCTCCAACATTGAACCGCCAGCCCTATGAAGGAAGGCTGCCACTGACAAGCTAGTGGAGAAAATTGTCAAACACGAAAATTGGCCAATGCAGCCTGATATCCCAGACGCTGTTTCCTGGCTGACCAATTATGGTTCATGACTCGCAGAAAAGAAGAACTGCTTTTTAAAAGAGTAATCTATAGGTAATCGAGCAAATAACAATACACGAACGACGAGTAAGCATATGTTTGAACAGAAAACTCAGCTACACGTAGGTCGAGTAAAGTTTGTAAGTTTTAGAGACAAAACAGGTGGCTAATGCATTTACCTAATGATGACAACAATAACATGGTAATCAAAACAAATGATCGCATCGAAGACGAATGAAATATATGACAGCTTCACGATGAAGACAGTCAATGATGTAGCATGAGCTGTTATGCAGTGTTGCATAGTACTAGATTACCAACACTGTGTGTGAACAACACTAACCTCCCTGGTTGGTGATAAACTCGTTCACACCTAAAACCAACACAAACAGGTAGATCATGTTATTACTAAAAAGATACAAAATATGACAAGTATTATAAATATTTGGATTAATAGCATTCTAATTACAAAACAAGAAATTCTGATGTTGCAGAAAAACTGTCTGATGCTCCTAATTATTAGGAATTTTTCTTATGCACAAAAAACATAAATGTTTGCCAAATGTTAGTCACAAATTCACACATGTTTACACAGTTCACAAAGGTAAAGGTACGTGGATTTATATAGCGCCCTAGATGACAAGTATCTCGTCCTCAAGGCGCTCAGGCACGGATCACACAGTTTAACCTGCAAACAACACCATGCCTGCCTTTAGCCTTCGTTCGCATTCACCAGATGGCGCCGCCACGGACTGTAGTGACAACATCAAGTTGCACCTTACTACTCATTTATCGACCCCAAAGTTCATATTTAACTTTGTAAGTCGCCCTATAGCTGGCGATGCCAATGCTTTGTATTTGTTAACAATTTGACCTTGAATGACCTTCAGCCAGTGTGTATTATAGATTGCTGGATGATCGCTAGTCCATATTTCCAGGAAAACACTTGTTAGGGAAATGACACAATCACTCATTGTCACATTTTTGCGTGTATTTATGACAAAATTTGTTACAAGCTGACAATCCTCGAGTTGATAGTGTCAGGGATACGCTTTTGGACACAGCACATAACTGCCTCAATCTGGTGAAAATACATCTAAAAGTTATTTTGTTTTGCGAATTTACCAGATTGGGAGATAAACATATATATTTTTTCAAGAATCTCGGTCATTATTGGAAAGACCGTAAAAAAAAGACCTGCAATAACTTCTTAGAATAATCGACGAGGCAGCAGTGCAAGTATGTTGTGTAACCAAAGAACCAACCAGAAAGCACATAAGAAAGGAGTCACATTTACCCATCATTGTCATCGTCATCGTCAATGTTGCATAGCCAGTGGGGCCCTTGCGTCGCTCCATCACTCCAACAGCATGGCCACGGCGAATGGTATGCCTCCAGGGTTCCACTGGTGACCTGCTCGAGTCCCAAGTCCCATCAAATCTGGTCTATCCATTGAGTGTCGGATCTACCAGGGTGCCGTCTCCAATTGGAACCAGAAGGACGACCAACCAACAAATTAATGTGCCAGCAGAGCACCACATGTGCAGGAACATCACTCTCAAGCCAGGCAATGTGTCCAAAAACTGAGATCCGACGGGCCGCCAGGATTTCACCCAATGGCGTGAGACCTGTACGTGCTAGCACCTCGACATTACTGACGAAGTCAAACCAGCGAACACCTAGTATCTGATGCTGACATTTCATGTGGAAGGCATCTAGCGCTTTCATGTATGTTGGTAGAAGAGTCCAAGTTTCTGCTGCATAGGCCTATATCAATAGAGACAAAACCAGAGCCTCACAAACCTGGAACTTAATGGTGAACGTGAGACGCTAATCCTTCAAATTCGATAAAGAGAGGCCGTAACAGAAGAAGTCAGTCCGATACCGCAGTTGAGATCTTGGCTACAGCATCCATTGGAAGACTGCAGATTTCGATCCGAGATAGATAAAATTTTCAGCAGATTCAGTGTTGCTGCCATTGATTGAGATGCTCTTTGGTGCCTGACCAGAACCTAAATTTTGTAGCTTGGTATTAGCCCAGGCAATTTTTAAGCCAAGTGGAGCTGCAGCCTCAGTGAAACTGAACAGCCTAGCACTTGCATCATCCGCCGATGGGAGGAAGAATGTGGTCACTGGTGTCATCAGCATACATGAGGTCAGTGAAATTAGAAACTCCATCCAACTTCAATATCGTGCTTCATAGACATGTGCTGCAGTATCCAATCAATGGTAATGCAGAAGAGTGTACGAGCTCGGATGCAGCCTTGCCTAACACCAGATGACGTCTGGAAACGTTTGGACAGTTTCTACCCAACACGCATACGCCCACTTGTGTTCTGATGAAGAGCAACTGTTGGTTGAAGCAGTATGTCAGGAACGCCATTGCTGCATGAAGCCTTACAGAGAGAGCTATACGATCAACACAGTCAAAGGCAGCTTTGATGTCAAGGTAGGCTACAAGAAGATGGCGTTTGATTTTCGGTGCAGCTCAGACAGGAGTCTCATGGCAAGGATAGCGTCAATGGTAGATCTGCCGGCAGTAAATACAGGTTGTTGTCGTCGGCAGATTTTGTCAAACAGTGGTTGGATGCGGCCCAGTAGGACGTGGGCAAAGACCGTTCACGGAACTGAAAACAGTGTTATTGGTCTGTAGTTATCACAGTCCGTCCTCTGTCATTTTCCTTTGTAAAGGGTGACGGTTATTCCGTCTCTCCACTCTACTAGAACGTGGCCTGTTCTCCACACCCGTAAGAACAAACAATACAGCCCGACTGACTGGACCAATTGCACATTTGAGTAGTTCCGGTGAAATCCCATCAGGTCCTGAGGCTTTTCCATTCTTGGGCTTCTTTGTGGCACCAACGACTTTCAGTAGAGTAGGTTCGTCAGTCTCAATCTATATGTCAGGGTCTTCAGCAGCAGCAGCAGACTCAGCGTCAAGTGTTGCGTTAATAGTGCCATCATCACTTGACTGCAAACTGTGTTGCAGCAGATGTCGTTTGTGAACTGACAGAATATCAGTAACTTTTATAGATCTGTAACTAAGACGACATATAACAGTAACTGATTCTTTTGTCATCAGTTCGCTTTATACTGTATGTTAATTTGCAGCTCAGTTTGCATTAAATACGCACCGGGGGTTTGCCGAGACACTTTGTGTGCTGGTATTTTACACCTGCTATGGTAACAACAGTTGACGATGCTAACGTACATGTACATTCAATGGTTAGTTGACAACAGCACCTCACAACTACGAATGTGGCAGTGCATTGCCATCTTCATAAATTATTGGTGAGACCATGCACAATCATTATTTTCACTGTCTTGTTCTTGGTCTTGGCGGTTACCAGATGGTTGATGTGCAGTGATGTTGTCAATTAATTCACTTTCATTCATTTTGGTCACATCTGTTGTTTAGTGCTTGCTGCTGATCAGAAACAGATGAAACATATGTGTGACATCATGTTAGTTTCTGCCAAAATGGATTAGATACCACCTGTGAGACTGTGATCAACGTGATATGAAGTCTCCAGACATTAGCTCGACTCCAGAGAGTATTTTCACTGTCTCATCTCGGTCTCAGTCTTGGCGGCTGCTGTCTCGTCTCGGTCTCGGTCTCGGTCTTGGCGGTCGCTGTCTCATCTGGGTCTCAGTCTCGGTCTTGGTGGTTGCTGTTTCATCTCGGTCTCTGTCTTGACAGTCGCGGTCTCATCTTGGTCTCGGTCTCGGTCTTGGTGGTTGCTGTCTCATCTCAGTCTCTGTCTTGGCGGTCGCTGTCTCGTCTCAGTCTCTGTCTTGGCAGTCACGGTCTCGTCTGGGTCTCTGTCTCGGTGGTTGCTGTCTTGTCTCGGTCTCTGTCTTGGCAGTCGCTGTCTCATCTGGGTCTCGGTCTTGGTCTTGGTGGTTGCTGTCTCGTCTCTGTCCTGACAGTCGCTGTCTCGTCTCGGTCTTGACAGTCGTAATCTCGTCTGGGTCTCGGTCTTGGTGGTTGCTGTCTCGTCTCGGTCTCAGTCTCGGTGGTTGATGTCTCGTCTCGGTTTCTGTCTTGGCAGCTGCTGTCTCATCTGGGTCTCGGTCTCGGTCTTGGTGGTTGCTGTCTCGTCTCAGTCTCGGTCTTGGTGGTCGCTGTCTCATCTTGGTCTCGGTCTCGGTCTTGGTGGTTGCTGTCTCGTCTCAGTCTCTGTCTCGGTGGTTGCTGTCTCATCTCGGTTTCTGTCTAGGCAGTCGCTGTCTCATCTGGGTCTCGGTCTCAGTCTTGGTGGTTGCTGTCTCATCTTGGTCTCTGTCTTAGCGGTCGCTGTCTCGCCTCGGTCTTGACAGTTGCTGTCTCATCTGGGTCTCGGTCTCGGTCTTGGTGGTTGCTGTCTCATCTTGGTCTCTGTCTTAGCGGTCGCTGTCTCGCCTCGGTCTTGACAGTCGCGGTCTCGTCTGGGTCTCGGTCTTGGTGGTTGCTCTCTCGTCTTGGTCTTGGTCTTGGCAGTCGCTGTCTCATCTTGGTCTCGGTCTCGGTCTTGGTGGTTGCTGTCTCGTCTCAGTCTCTGTCTTGGTGGTCGCTGTCTCGTCTCGGTCTTGGCGGTCGCTGTCTCATCTAGGTCTCGGTCTCGGTCTTGGCAGTTGCTGCCTCGTCTGGGTCTCGGTCTTGGCGGTCGCTGTCTCGTCTCGGTCTTGGCAGT
>Ga0209149_1002542_pt1 | contig 10301 bp, 6 predicted proteins | sample WorMetTyACAVOLI2_FD_187423 | JGI IMG/M metagenome (GOLD analysis project Ga0209149, IMG submission 187423) | Marine gutless worms symbiont microbial communities from Max Planck institute for Marine Microbiology, Germany - Olavius algarvensis... ... | reverse complement strand
TTTTGGCAGGTAGGTGCCGTACACTGTTAGGCCGCCAACCGTATAAAAATTATCCACCACACCTGTTTCGTTTAGCTGCTTTACCTTGTGAAGTAACGTTTGTGCTAAAATTTCATTTTTTGTCAACTCACTCACTAGTCGACCTTCCTCGATGAGGGTTGGTGACAGCAGATGACCACTCCGATATCTTTCTTCTCCATTGTGCTTTTTGTCCAACAGAACCAAATAAAGTCCACAGAGTGAGCCGGATATTTCTTCAGCAGCTCTTTGGCACGTTGATGTCTTGCCACCTTGTTGGCTTCTGTTAATTCCTGAGCCTTACATCTCTTGAAACATTTCATCTGCAAGTCTTTCTTGATGATGTTATGTACAGACGAGCGAGAAATGTGTGCTTCATGTGCTATCTGTCTGACAGAATGATGGCTGTGTGGGCGGTCTTCTTGACTGTGCACAAGCTCACAAACGGACTCGACGTTTTCAGCAGTACGCGTTGACCGTGGATGACCACTACCGGCAAGGCGTTCAACACAACCATATTTGTCAATTTTTTCCAGCAAGTGATTTAAACCACCACGAGACCATTTCTTGTTCGGAAATTTTCTAAGAAACTCACGAGCGGTGTAATGTTTTTCTTCTCAGAGTACTTTAATTAAATGTTTATCATCAATGGAAAGCGGCATTTTTTATCAACGTCACAATTACGTCATCACAAAGTAAGAGCGGCGCAGGTGTGGTGGTTAAATTTAATTATTGAGTTGGCAACTGTCAGCATAATTCATGTGCAAAAAATAGTAAGTATCAAAATAAGCATATAAAAGTTATGACGAAAAAGCTACTGGCCTCTTTTTTTTGTGGACACAGTGTAATAATGTGATACCTTGCTTCCCGTAAAGGTGTACCACAACGAACTTTTTTTAATTTCAACTAAGGAACGACTTATGTACAAGTTTTACAAAAATTGTAATTATTTTATTTTTATCCTTATTTATTTTTAAGTAAAGCAGTTTTTTTTATAAAAAGAACTTTGTTATTTCAATATTTTGTGCTAAAAATAGAACTGCCATAAAGGTACTATTTTAATTTCTTGCATTTGTACGCCTTTACCACAATGAACAATATCATCATGCGCGAGGAAAACTAGTTCCTGTTACCGTATGTAATATTGTTTAAACGCATTAATTTTCGGCAACATATTTCATCTGCTGGTGCGAAAGAATATTAATTCTATAATTGCTGCAACATATTAATCATGGAGGTACTAATAGAATAGCCGTATTCAGTTTAGTTTTGTTTGCATTTTACGTCGTAAGACTCTATGGAATCCAACAACCACGAGTAATACAATAAAATAACCCAACAGCTGGTTCTCAGTAGTTTCGAGAATAAAAAGTTTGAAAATTGTTTTCTCGCTACACAAATGGATTAAATTTAATTTAACTATCTAAAATGACTTGCATATATATACACTACACAGCGAGTGTAGTTATGGCTAATTCATTTTTTTGGCCAGAGTGCACCTTTAAGATATGTCTGCTTTGTAATCTACTGTTGTTCTGCATTGTCCTTCATTGGTTGTAAGTTTTTGTGGATTGTGTGAATTTTTTTGAAGTAGTGCAATATCCGGTTATTTCGTTTCAGGTTATTTCGTTTCAGGTGGTTTCATGGTCATATAATGAGCAAAGATGCCGAGAAGCTGTTGCTGGACAAAGGGAAGAATGGTAGTTTCCTAGTGCGAGAGTGCAACAGCAAACCCGGTGACTTTGTGCTGTCGGTTCGTGTCGATGACTCTCATGTTACTCACGTGATGATACGATTTCAGGTACGTTTTAGCTTATTGACTGTTATCTTAGATAGAAATCGATGGATGTGTCTTAATTGCTTTATCTCCATAGTGCAGTGCTGTGCCTTGTATGTGCTGGCCAAGTTTGGCTAAATCTGTTTGAAAATGATTTTTTTGTGCCAAAAAACAAAAACCGAGAACCCGCCCCCAGTGAAACTTAACTAACAGAGTCAGATGGAACTCCTCTACACCACCTAGTGAGATGAGACACAAATACTGCTTGACGTCACATGGTGTTGAGTGGGATTATCTGTGCTGGATGCTCTTCCTGATGCCCAGCAAATGTGTCACTGCACTGAAGATAGCAGTTGTTACTGTTTCAGCATGTTGATGTCACACATGATCGTGATAAATTTGTTGGTATGTGCAGGAAAACCTTTATGACATTGGTGGCGGTGACCAGTTTCAGAGCTTATCAGAGCTTGTGGAGCACTACCGAAAGAATCCAATGGTTGAACGCTCTGGTACTGTTGTTCACCTGAAGCAGGTATGCCAGTATTGGTGTTGAAGTAAAAGTGCTGCCGTAAATGATTTTTATCGCGCGTCAGCATACTGATGCACGATATTGATATAGGGATTCTCTCTCCATCTGTCTCTCCATCTGTCCATCCGTCCGTAATGTTCCAGTATTGGATGAAAACGGCTTAACATATGTCATAGTTTTTCACCGTATGGTAGCCCAATCATTCTAGTTTTATCAGCATCAAACACCTTCATGAAATTCCGACAGGGTCAGCCCCTGTGGGGGTGCTAAATACAGGTGGGGTATAAAAATTTCCAGATTTTCTACCAATAAGTCGCTATATTCTGCAAACGATACAAGATAGCACCATAGTTACTATGGAAGGTGAATAGGAAACCTCACCCAAGCTTTCGAATGGCACCACTTTCAATGAGCTTGAGTGACCTCTAAGCCAGATTTCAAGGTCACGGTATTATTCAATGTCAAATTACTAGCAAATGGTACAAGATATAGCTATAGTTACAATGGAAGACTAATAGAAAGTCATACATGGTCTATTGAACCGTGCCGTTTTCAATGACCTTGAACAACCCCAAACCCAGATTTCAAGGTTAGGCCATTCTTCGATGCTGAATATCTCTGAAATGGCTAAAGGTACGGCTATAGTTACTATGGAAGGTGGATAGGAAACCGCACCCAAGCTTTCAAATGGTATCACTTTCAGTAACCTTGAGTGACCTCTAACCCACATTTCAAGGTCACGATAATATTCAACGTCAGATAACTACTAATTGTCTGTCAGTCGTGTATGATCTATCCAATGGTTACGTTTCCAGTGACCCTTAACCTACACTTCAAGGTCACAGTGTAATCTTTAGGCCTATAGATGCCTTCAACGTATTGTATGCGGCGCAGCTGATGCGCGATCTGTTTGCGATAGTTAAGTTCTTGTTATTTTTGCTATCAATAAACAAGGACCACTTGTATAGCTATAAATTTTTGGGGTGCTCCTATAGCCCATTATCATGCCCACTTGGGCATACATCATGCTAGTTGTGCTATTGTTGGTTCTTGTTCTAAGAGTTTTTTTATCATTTAGCATTATCGTGATGATATCAGTTTTTTTTGTATGTGTAGCTGTTTTCGAAAACATCTAAGGATAAGTTATCTGTGAGGTTTAGAAGAACTTTGTGTGTTATTTCTGATGGCTGACATGTTAAAACAAGTGAATGCTTGAATATTTATTTCAGCCATTCAATGCAACGCGAATCAACGCCTCAGCTATAAATGAACGAGTGAGCGTGCTGGAAAAAGACAATGGGATGCAGGGAAGTGGAAAAGCAGGGTTTTGGGAAGAGTTTGAGGTTTGTGAAGCTGTAACTCTACCTGTTATCTTGCTCGTCGCTGTCATCATCCTTGTCATTATCGTGATTGCTCTTTGTCGCTAGGTAGTTGTTCGTTGGAGCCGTAACACGAGGCGCGATGCAGTTTCTTGTGGTGTTGTTGACAGCAACTACAACAACTCGAGTGCCGTCACCTCTACTGTCGGACGGAAGGACAGAAACCAGAAAATCGAATAAAAAACAGATACAAGAACATATTACCTTGTATGTTTTGTCACTTTCAGTGATGTAGGCTAAACTGGTATTTTTTTCTGTGAGAATGTGCATATATTATTTGCTTGTGTTATTTATATGCTCTTTAGATAATTCCAGAAAAGTTGGCATGCACATGTCATTTTCGTGGCCATTTTTAGGAGAATATGGGTTTGCAAGTTGTCCCTTTGATTTTCGTTTAGTTGTTATGAATCTGTGCATGCTTTTGGGACGAGCCAAAACTTTTAATGTCCATGACAGCATCTCACTAAATGTTTCTCAGATTTGCCCAAAAGACACAAAAAAGATGTGGATGATGTATGTTGGCTAAAATAAATATAGTATATAATTGGGCGTTATGCGTGTCTCTCTTTGTGTATGTTCCTTATAGTCGTCCAAACAGCTGGGCCGATCCGGATAAAACTTGGCACACAGACTAACTGAGCTAGAGAGCGTTTTAAGCAATTTAAGGTGAAGGTCAAGGTCAGAGCGCCATAAAGGACAGAGGCGGGGTGGTTGCCGTAGGCATGAGAATAGACGAGGGACAGAGGCATGGGCAAACGTCGTAGGTGTGAGAATGGAGGTGCCGTAGGCACCCATTCGCTAATGGAGGATATATTGCAATTGCTGTTGCCTTCTGTGTTTGCACGTGATTGCTTTATACATATATTTCTTAATAACAGTTTTTGTCAAACTAGTTATTTCTGTACTTACGTTTTTTATTTGTGCAAAATTTTGCATCATTATGTAACCTGCATAAAAGTAATTTTGGAAATTTATATTTAGATCAAAATAGATGATGCCGCTAGTCTTGTGCATGAGTTTTTACAATTAAATTTATGTCAAGTTAGTTATTTCTGTACTTACATTTTGCAAACTATATAAATACTGGTACTTTTGACAATTTTAGTCGATCACACACGAGTCGTACTCAAAGATGGAGATGCAAACGTTCCTGGTTCCGAATACATTAATGCCAACTACATATCGGTAATTTTATCTCTTGGTATTGCAGTCAGTTGTCAGTCTTATATGTTTTTTGCACAGTAGGGTAGAGCTTAGAAAATCAGATTTGGAGGTCACGGCTCGCCATCTCAACGAAGTTGAAGCTGTACAGCACGTCTATCTTACCAATATTCCTGTATGGTTTGGACTGCTGGGTGATATCTAAGACGGATGCACACAAGATCGATGCACTCGACCAGTGGTTTCTGCGTATGCTGCTTGGCATCAAATGGTACCAATTTGTACGGAATGATGATGTATGGAGGCTAACAAAGCAACCCAAACTCACTGCTATAATCCAGTCGCGCCGGCTTACCCTATTTGGGCATATTATGCGCATGGACGACAACGCGGATGCCAAGAGGATCCTGTTAGCCTCCCCTCCGGCAGACTGGAGAAGACAACTAGGTTGTCCCTGCATCACGTGGCTCAGCACTGTCCAACAGGATCTGAAACAACACCACCTTACGCTCCCCGAAGCAGCAGATTTGGCTCAGAACCGCCCTCTGTGGAGGATGATGTCGACGTATGGTGCTACGCAATTGTGAGTTGCATGCCAGAAATGACGATGACGACAAGGGTATTTGTGCATCAGTTATTATCTGTCTAAAATTTGCATTTCTTATTTGCGTCATTATGTAACCTGCATGCTGCACATAAAGTAATTTTGGAAATTTATATCTGGACCAAAATAGGTGATACCGCTAGTCTTATGCATGAGACAATTAAATTTATGCCTTTTTTATTGTAGCCTTCATGAGTGCATTATTTGCCCTGAACTGTGATAGCTGATCTGTAGTTGATATGTTATAATTGACCCGCCTTAACGGCCATGTATGCATTGGTTGCCGACGTCGATCCGCCTGTTGCCTGTCCCGTGGTCATATCTCGAAACTAAGCAAGACAGACTCATATTACTATGGAAAACTATTAGGAGGATCAGATCCGCCCAAGGCAACTCTGGTGTGGGATAACCACCCTCTTCTCAGGAAAGCACGATCGAGCTATCACCCTATCTGAGAGATATTCACTCGCTCTCAGCAACATCAGCACAGCAAACAAGTTGTTTGTTTGCACAGTGGGTGGGTCAGCTTTTTATTACAGTGGCAATATTCTTATTTTAATAAGGTTTAATTTTTATCGCGCGTCAGCATACTGATGTGCGATATTGATATAGCAAATCTGTCCGTCTGTCTGTCCGTCTTTCTGTCTGTCCGTCCATAACGTTCCGGTATCAGATGAAAACGGCTTAACATACCGTCATAGTTTTCACCATACGGTAGCCCAATCATTCTGTTTTCATCAGCATCAAACATCTTCACGAAATTTTGACAGGGTCATCCCTGCGGGGCGCTAAATACAGGTGGGGTATAAAAATTTCGCAATTTTCTACCAATAAGTCGCTATATATCGCAAACGATGCTAGATATCGCCATAGTTACTATGGAAGGTGAATAGGAACTCATATGCGATCTATCAAATGGTGCCATTTCCAATGACCTTGAACGAACCCTAACCTTGACGCTAAATATCTCACAAACGGCTACAGATATGGCCATAGTTACTATAGAAGGCGAATAGGAAACCGCACCCAAGCTTTTGAATGCATGAAAAGAGAATTCGATGCTTACAAATTGTCTCGCTGCATGTGCCCGTCTAACTATAACCGTTTCTGAGATAGAGCGAGATATTGGTCGAAAATCGTCATTTTTTCATACCCCCATTGCATTTGACGCCCCCATTAGGGGGGTTCCCGTCGGAATAGCGCCATTCTGTTCGGTACAGAAAAACTAGAATGGCTTGGCTAACCCATGGTGAAAAATTTAGAAGATATGTTTATTCATTTTGACAGAGCTCATGAACGTGACAGACGGACAGTCACCACATGCCGGCATATACCGCGCTTATGCATAGCATCATCGCACGGTAAAAAGTAATGGCAAATTTTTAAAATTTTAAATCAGCAGAGGAACTATGTAGGCTAACAGGCCTCCTTTATTGTTGTTTTAGTAGTATCTTTGTTGCTGCATTGTGACCACTTGTCTGGAAAACCTGGAATTTCAGGGAATTTGACAGCTGTCAGGGATTTTACTAAAAGTCAGGGAAATGTCAGGGAAAAATCATGTGCGGGAAAAGTTGCCTAAAACTGTTGATTGTAAGCTGCATATTTGTGTACATACAGGTATTTAGTAGGAGTCTGTTCTGTGTTAAATATTTAATATATGGTTTTGGATCATGTACTGTTGCATTGCTACCCCCACCACTGACAGTAACACTAGTACCGGCATGATATGAGTAACACTTAACATGCCGAGTGCCACCAGGGAATTTAACATTGTCTGGAGACTGAGAGTGGTCGCCCTTTGTCTTGGAAGTGCAGCTCTGAGACAGTGTAGTTACGTATTTCAGACAAGCTGTTGTATGAATTAATCGCTTTGACGTTCGTCATTGTAGTTTGATCACAGCCGCTCTGCATCACCATCCAAGTCATACATTGCGACACAGGGCTGTCTGCAATGGACCGTCGTCGACTTCTGGCGAATGGTTTGGCAGGAAAACTGTCACATAATCGTTATTGCTACTAAGCTCGTTGAACGCGGAAAGGTAATTGCTGTTATTCCGGCATCAATTTCATACGTTTCTACTTTGTCATGTAATGTAGTTGTTCAGCCGGTGTTGTCAGAGTTCCAGTTCAAGACTTCACTTTTCTGTTGCATTTAGCACAACTGTTTTTTTGCAAATGAAAATTGTCTTTCGTAAAATCAAATTAGTAACGTTTTTTAAATATGCAAATATTTATTAGGAACATTTTGAAACTACACTTAATGTACACATGTTGTTATAGTGACTAACATTGCAAATTGAGTTTTGATTTGTGGTGCAGAATTTAGAATGGTTCATTAAGTTAAAATGAAGTAGAATCATGTCTGTGTGTAATACTTCAGAAAGACTGGTTTCATAATTAGTATAAAATGTATATTTTGAAACTGATGAAAAACATTTGTTTCTCAGCCTATTAACAGCCAGCAAGACATTTATTAGTTTACTGCGGCCTTGTGTTCAACACTACCTGTAGCTCTATCCCTGGGTGCCAATCCGCTGAGAACCCGGCTATTCAGATAACTGCCAGGAAGCCATCTAGCGAATGAATTTATAAGAGCTGTTCCGGAACTGATTAGGCCTACTAGCAAATGCACCGGCTAATGCTCCGTTGTTCCACTGTGTTCAATGTTATTACCGAGATTGCAGGTCAATGCAGACAGTGGTCATCGTGACAGTTTCAGAACAAATCATCAGAAGTTGCACCATTCCGCTGGCACGTACAAGTTCCTAATGCCATTCTACAGTAACTGTGGCCCGATCTTGTATCGCTTGCTAGATATCAAGTGTTGAATGGTGGCGTGCTATTGAAATCTGGGATAGGAGTCATTCCAGGTTATTGAAAATGGCTCCATTCAATAGATTGGACACGACTTGCGGTCAGTTTGCCGCCCTGTACCATTGTCAAGTTACCTTACCTTGTACCTTGTCTTCGGGGTGAGCTTTCCACTCAGTGCTGAGGCCGTTATTAAGTTCGGCCCAATGCACATCCCCATTGCAACCAAAGGTTACGAGAACCTCTGTGGCTCTTGCGAACCGCAAAAGAGTAGATGGTTCCACCTTATGCAGTTCTGAAGGTTGTGTTAGGTGTGCTCCAAAAATGGAATATCTGATTTGCATACTAGTATAACATTCCCCCAAAAAGTGGAGTGAAGTCTCTTCTTGTTTTCCACATGCTGAGCATAATGGATCTTCTTGAATCTTCATAACAGTTAAGTGTCTGTTAAGTGTTATATGTGTAAATGTGTAAGTAGGCCGACTGGAATTTTTAGCTCTCGTCTTGGAAGACTCAGAGCATAGCGAGAAAGCTTTTTATCTGGTCCGTGTAGGAACATTTTTGCCTGCCGACAACCACTAGTGGTTTGCCAGAGCTTACGCTGTTGTGCATTGGCCCATAATCGAGCTGCACTGCGATTCTTCGTTGTAGTTATACCCAATACAGGCTCCGGTCCAACGAAATCTTGACTTCCTGCCTGTTTGGCATACTGGTCACCATTGTCAAGTTATTGGACGTGAAAAATATCGTGATCTTAAAATCTAGGTTGGGGGTAACTCGCCGTGTGAATTTATCCACGATCTGTTTACACGGCTGAACTCTACATCAATGCAGCAATCAGCTGAGGAAGTTATGGTTTTCACTGGTTGTTGCTTTATATAATGTGTCGAGTGGGACGTTGAACCCTGCTATAACTTGCACTGGTTGTTATGATACGATACGACACAGTGTATTTGATGTGCAGTTGTACATTGTACAATGTTTAGCTGTGCTGTGCTTTGTGTCGTTGTAGGGTAAATGTGTAAAATATTGGCCGGAGCCGCCAGATACTGTAAAAACGTACGAAGTGTATCGCGGGTCACTGACAATAAAGCACGTTTCAGCGGAGTCATACACAGATTACGACCTGCGAGAGTTTGAACTAACAAAGACAGAGCTGAAGGTTTGCATATGTGCCGTATACTAAGATAGTTGTGTGGAAAAAAAACATAAATTCTTACCTTATACGCTGCTGAAGCTGAAGTGTTGTTAGAAAAGCTGTAATTTTTGCTTCATTCTGAGTTGTTGGTGCTGCTGTTAGTGGTGAGATAATCATACGAGAAAGGCAAGTATTTGCTGTTTGTGTTAATCAGCAAAGACGACCATTTTTTTTCACGTGAATCTGATTTAGCCGATTGCCTCATGACTTTCCATATGTTATAATGGCACCATCCCATCAACGTTACCTCTGTCTGGTTCTGGTACCTATTTCCTGCATCGTCATGCAATGCTTGAATCAGCTTCATCTTTACTTTCCACTTGTAAAGACCATCTCAATGTACCATTTTTAATCAACACGCTGATTGTCTCAGTGCCTATAATTCTCTGATCTCTGCATTTTTCTTCTTTCAATGTAAACCACCAAACCATGAATATGCAGGAAGAGACATCTACTTTTGGTCTCCAGATAGATTGGTCAAAAACCAAAATCCTACAGGTTCCCTCTTCCACCTCTAGCTCAACAGTCCAGGTGGCAGATGGACATGTTGAAGTGGTCGATGCATTTGTTCATCTGGGATGCATGATTGACTCCTTGTGGCAGCAGAGGGGATGTCCTGCATTGGATTGGCATAGCTCGGTCTTGCATACATATGCTGGAGAGGAGGATCTGAAAGTCATGCATCAGGCTGAAAACCAAGTTACGCCTCTATCACACATACATTGTGCCAGTTTTGATGTATGGGTGCGAGACCACAAAGTACCTGCGCTGTCATCTTGATATATTTGACACGTGGGCACTATGCACGATATTGAGGATACCAT
>Ga0209149_1002541_pt1 | contig 10301 bp, 6 predicted proteins | sample WorMetTyACAVOLI2_FD_187423 | JGI IMG/M metagenome (GOLD analysis project Ga0209149, IMG submission 187423) | Marine gutless worms symbiont microbial communities from Max Planck institute for Marine Microbiology, Germany - Olavius algarvensis... ... | reverse complement strand
AATGTTGGGTATTAACTGCACGTGTTATTCTGATGTAAATGTTCCTAGCATTAACAAGCATACACAACACATGGGCAGCTGTTGCACATTGTCCACTGAAAACATGTAACTTAGTTAAGACAAAGATGACATTCGGCGTAACTGCAATGCCATTCAAACACACATCTAAAGAGAATGGTAAGCACCACTCTTATCACAGCGTAACATCGACGGTATTAAAATACACTGTTTAAACCGATTCACAATTTATCCCGGCCACTAGAATGGCACAGATCACGACTGTGAACATACATACAGAAAAAACACAATTAATATGATATTACAATAATATATCTGGACATAATTACAATCTGTTACAATGATTACAACCAGTTACATAAAAATAAAACTATACTTGACCAAGCTGCAACTCGGCGTTCTTTAACATCTGTTACCAGGTAACAAAATAGCACAACTGCTACACAACAAGTCGTGGACGCTGGTGCTGTGTTTTTGGCCAATAAGGCCGATAATCCAGTATAAGACTACTGGTTGGTTTTTTTTCACTGCCATAACATGACTGTGTAGCAGCAAACATATTCCTAGGCTTTCAGCAACTCTGTCTGATGGATAACAGAAAACCGAGCAATGAGGACGCAATTTATGATATTAAAAATACAGTATATGCATTACAAAGGTCATGAGTATAAAACAGAGCTGTGCAAATTAATGATTAGTCATGTGATTAATGAAAGATTTTAAGAAATATTTCAGTCATTAAAATTCAAACAATGGCATATTACTTTCACTCGTGTGTGCTCCAACTGTGCAAACTTTCAAACATCGGCCCAAAACCCACCTGTTTAGTCTTATGCAGGGTGTCTACAAATTGTGGAACAAATTTCTAGCAGATTTCTAGGACACATTTTAACAAAATTCCAGTAGTTTTACACGGTGATGGTGCCTGTTAACCCGATGGACTTTACTTGGCCTTACTTAGTTTTCAACTGACAGTTATTATTATCAGGCATGGTTGCTAATCCCCCGAGATCATAGTGATCCTGTTTACTGAGTAAACGTAGCTAGCATAAAAAAGTTAACAAACTGGGTAAGCCACTGAGTTAGCCACTTCCCAATAACTGGACCACAGCTAAACTCTTATGACTGAATAACAATCATTGATCATTGATCTATTATTCAAAAATATTCAGGAGCAGCAATTGAATTCCAGAAGATTTCCAGAAGGGATTTCAGATTCTAGTAGATTTCCAGAAGTTGTAGACACCCTGTACGGACCATCATTACACATGATCCAACCTCCCACCTGGTAACTGCCTCCACCTCAGATTCGATCATATCCTCCGACAATGCATGCGTTATAAATTTTATTATTATTATCTTTTGTGTTCCAGTGAATGATATGGGTATGATATGGTATAGTAGGGTTTAACTTCCAACTCGACACATTATACGTCATTTTGGGGACGATTTCACTGATCAGATGACCGACCAACACTCCAACAGTGTTATAGCACTTAAGGAGAATGGTCAAGGGTCAATCCCACCAGGTTCAGCTCACAACAAGGTAAAGTAAAGAATTTAACCAATTTTTTACATACCGTGAATAAACAATGGTTGTTACTGTCCACTGCAAACATTCATATTTTCGACAGTTTCAAGTGACCAATAATTTTGCTTAATCCTTTACAAAGTATAACAGTCAAAACTCTTTTTTGTTGAATACTGTAATTTAAATTAGCTATTAAATGCTCAATAATTTTATAAACTCATAAGTTTTATAAACTGGATTTTTTATAATTACTAAAAAGCAATACCACACTGTGGTTAGCAAGTTGTAACTAACAATACACAAATATATAGTGTTCATCAAAAAACACCCTTTCGTTTTCCTGCATAAGTCCTAGAAAAATTATATTGTAATGACAATTTCAGACAATATAGCTAAAAGCATGCTCATTCTGTGCATCTGAAATACTTTGTCTGATTGTGAAATATTCTTTGCTAACAGCAATGTAAAATGAGAGTCAGTAAACGTGCTGTTGCAGTAAAGGAATTTACCACTGTAGATAAGCATGTCATTAAATGTCTGTGAGTGAATTAAAAGTATTGTGCAGAGCACTTGTTCCAAGATGTTTTATGGCATTGCATGAAGTCTTAATGGGCAGCAAACACATTCAAGAAAATAACTGCTGTAATTTTTTTCCGATCCATGTTTTTAATTCACCAAAGATCAATTTTATGTCAGAAACATCTTAAGCAATCAGTTTCTTCCACACATTTTACCAAGTAGTGAAATGTTTGTATTCTATGGTGCATTAATTCGTTTTTTTGTCCACACAAGAAAACAAAGGGATGTTTTTTTTTGAACACAGTGTACTACATCGTGGATAAAATAAGAATATCCCCAATGTGATAAAAAGCTGGACCGCCCGCCGTGCTGACCCAAACAAATCGTGTGCTATGGTGACACCGAGGGCTCTCAGACGTGGGGGTGATGTCTGTAGGAGATCAGAATGCAGCAACAGCCTCGGCGACGGCAACTTAATAACAGTGCTCCATAGTAACTGCACGTCTATCTTGCTTAGGTATGATGTAGTAGGGTTTAACGTCCCACTTGACACACTACAGGTCATTTTGGGACGATTTTATGGCTCAAATGACCCAACCAACAGTGTCATAGATATGACCACGGGACAAACTACAGATGCCGGAGGGCGTCTGCAACCTTAAGATGGGCCAACAACATACTTACATATGTGAGTAGTGATGCTGACAAAAGCAGTTAGTTATCAGCACAACACATTCATCAACATTATATACCCATATATCCCATTCACTGTTACAAAGTGCATATATACTTGTGTAAAAACAGCTTTAAGTAGGCTGTCAGCAAACCCAAAGTGCATTCGATGTCCAAGGTGTTACATTTTAATACGTATAGAAATACGCATCGATCAATTACATTTTACAGAAAAATACGGCCAAACGACTAAGGCAACATGTTTTATAAACAACTGTCCTGGAGACAGTCTGCAAATGAAGCAGTAGTTTTTCCGGAGACGTGGCCGCCACAGTTCGCCGGCGCAGCAGATCGTCCAGAAATATACTCGCACACATATCTGTGCTAAAACTGCAGAAGCTACGCAAGGCACCACCAACAGTATAATTCTCAAATATATGCGCGGCACTCCAGTTAGCACAAACCAAAAACAAAACTGCACAGCATTAGTTTACCACAAAAATAGCCATTTTGTCACAAAGCAAAATACATGTACATTGTGCTCTTTACTTAGTCTACCCTCCTAACATTCTTACGTTATGTTCTGCATCATCTCTTTGGCACATACTGTACAATTAATATTTATTGCATATCACCAACTAATACGTTTAACATACTAGTACTCGAAGGTGGTGCAAACTATGTAGTATGATGATCAGAGGCACAGTCTTTGATTGTCTGGCTGGAGTCACGAGACAGATATTCGCTGGACAACTTTGACAAAGGATGACTTCTACCATAAAGTTTCTTCACTTTCTGCACGTCGACTTGTTCTGAAACACCAGCGGTAAGTTGCAGAAACGACGACGATTTGTCGTGTACGGACTGGCTACGAGACACTTTTCCTGGTTCAGCAGGAATGAAAGACGTGGATTTATCATTAAAGCTAAATCGTTTTATCAACTCTGACATCTGTCGCTGTTCGGCTTCAGCAGACAGCGGCTGGCTGGCAACAAACTGCGTTGCACTTGATGCTTCATTGAGCTGACCTAACGGCAACGGCTCAACGCTGTGAACTACTGACTTACTGACGACACTACTGGCATCAACTTGCATTGGCTGCTGTGTTGATTGAGACTGACCGCTGTTGACAGCAAGCTCGTCATCAACCAACTCTCGCACAGTGTCTTCATCATCTGTGTTTCTTGCTGCTGGTTGTACACAATCACTACTTCCAGTTCCAGCTAAAGAACTTGGCTGCTTGTCCTTGTCAGACAGTGCAGATGGTTCGACAGACAGCCCGGTTCTGCTGGAATGTGACATGGACTGCTGAGGTCCTACCTTAGAAACAAAAGCCGAGGCTGGTACTGTCTGCTGGTCTTGACAAACTGCTGGTAATTCCACAGTCTTTGCCACATTTGTTTTCAAGCTCTGGTTACCCAACTGATGCAGATCGTACTTACAATTTCCACAAATGACACCACTACCAGATTCCACCTGACGGCTAACTGTCGAGTTTGTTGAGAGTGCTGCAGGTATCGAATGGCCATGTAACTGCAGTGTGTTTAATACATCGGACACCAGTACCTCTCTGTCTTTCTCAGTACCCAGACCTGCATGCTTTACTTGCTTACTTTCTTTTGCGTCATCAGACAGTTTGTCAGCTGAAGCACATTCATTTTGTTGGTTCTTTTCTTTCAAGAGTCGACGACAGACTTCTGTTGACGAAAAAGAAGCAACAGATAATGTGGTACCAGTAGTCTTAGCGACAACGCATGGGCTGAAGGCAACCACAGAATTATCATTTTTTGTAACGTTCGACGACCATCGAGAACGCAAAGAGGCCGATCGGCTGAAAAATGGCGACTTTTTGGACTGCTTTTGTTGACCGTTTTCACGGTACGAAAAAGATCTCTGAAACTGTGATCCTGCATCTGAAAGGATTTTTTCTTGTTTATGGTGACTTTCAGGCAGATCCTGATCTGGAAAATGAGACGGTTCCGTTAAATCATTCCGAAGATCCTGCATGCCTTCACCATCTTCATCGAGGAAACCTTCCGGCACTTCTTCAGTGAGTGCTTTTATATCACTGGCACAATACTTCTCAAGTGTTGGAGTAAGTCGTGCCGCATCAGTAGGTGAAACAGATGGCGGGCTCAAATTGTGGTCAGGAGACAGTTTAGAAGGCCTTGGACTAGACCCGTACTTCATCTCAATTTCATTCTTCTGCCTCAAAACAGACCCGGACTCAAAAGGAATTTCTTCCGGCATCGTGGGCTGGTCACGATGCTGTATTGGTATGCCAACAGTCAGGCTCTGTGGCCTTTCCACTTCTTCCTTATGCTTCACCTCAAAGTCTAACACAACAATTGCACATGCATTACACAGTACACACTACACACATAGTACTAACGTGTTATTATTATGTCCCTAGCCATAGGGAAGGGGGCAATAAGCATTGCTTTTGTCTGTCCGTCGTGTACATAGCGAATAATTCGAGAACCCAAAGGCATAGCATGCACAAAATTGGAAGGAAGGTTCCCTATTTTTGATGCTACTCACACACCAGTTTAAAAGTCAAAAAGTCAAAAGTCAAGGTCACAAAGCCAATTAATGCTCACACCCATCGTGTGCCATATCTTCAGAACGGCAAGGCCTACGACGACCCGCATCAGCCACAGGCGCCATGACCTCCAAGGTCAAAGGTCAAGGTCACACCAGGCCCATTAATGCTGATACACATCGTCCGCCATATCTTCCAACGATATAAACAAAACAGACATTCCATAAAATTACTGGCAATAAATAATTCTACGTTACGTTGTCATTAAAGAAGTAAATAAGCTTAGGAATTAAGTCGTCGGCCAGACTCAAAACCTTCGTGGATAAGTGGATAAACGTAACACCTTTGCGCTTCCACTCAATACTGATGAACTGCTCACTAAAGTCATTTTTCTTCATTTCTATAATGAATTTAAATTTCAATTTTTGTCCAGAGATGGGAAAATGCTCGGTCTATCACCCGGTATCAAAATCTCAATTTCGTCTAAAAGTGGACACGGTACCGGTACCTTTGTGACGTCAACCATTGATGTAACAAAATAACATATTGCTTTCACTATATTTCAAAATCACTCATACCGTATATTGTACAATAAATAAATCACACTTTAAATAAAGCAGCCTAAAGTTCTGATTAATATAATGTAAAAAAAACTGCTGTTAAATTAACTTAATATAAATACATATTAATAGTTATTAGTTTTTATGAATTTGTAACTATATTATAAAAGAGTCGTATAAGTTTTCTAGAGTAACCTCACTACAATTCAACAAGCAGGAAATAAATGTGCGTATAAATATACCACGCATTGTTCTTTTAACTTTTCCTTCTTCAATCTCAATGTCATCGGAGCCGATGCGGATCACACACACTCCCGACTGTGTATCATCCGGACTGAGTTCCATATCGTTTGCTACGCTGTCATCATCAGTCATCAAGTTCAGTCTGAGATCATCACCAGTGTCATCAGCCGACACCGAACCAATGAACGGAATACACGTCTGTCGACGGTCAAAGTTGCGACGCAACGATTCACACTTCTCTGGAGAACGCAGTCGAGACACACGCAGGCTCGACGACCTCTGAACGGGACTTGCGTCAGTCATTGGAGGAGACATCTGTGATGCCACAATGTCTACCATTGAGCTGCTCCTGCAGGACACACAAGCACATGAGACAAGATCAGTTATATCAACTCTCACACGGCAATTATACAAGAACATAAAACATACATGGAGAAAACATACATTAAGAAGCCAACAGCCCATTACAGCAGATCTCATCATTTCTAATGCGTTCAAAATGTTTTATATTCTGGCAGAATGTGAAGTGTGCTCACCAGTTACCTATTCAAACATACCAGTGTGATCTCAAAGCAGTTCATGTTATTGGCTTCAAGTTTTATCAAACTGTGACCAGTTAAAAGCCGCAAGTGCATGAGACTATTTCTATAAGACATACAAACATTTTAAACAAGCTGCACACTTCTTATCCTGCACGGGCAGTGAGTTGCTTCAGTGCTAAGGTCGTGTTTAATCCACACCCAATGCATAATTGTCTGTTTAGTAGATGCTGTGCAACTGTCTTAATTCTAATCCAATCCAAAGAGGAGCAGGGCTTATATCAGCCCCATAGGCCAAGATTGCTGTGCGGGTCCATTAAGACTTCTTCCTCTGCCATAAAACATCTTCAGCAATTGCTCTGTGTCACACTTTTCATTCATCACAATTATTTAATGACATGCTTATATACAGTGGTAAATCACATTACTGCAACAGCACTTTTACTGACTTCCACTTTACAGTGCTGTTAGCAAAGAATATTTAACAAGTACATAAATTATTTTATATGCACAAAATCAGACTGCAGTCAGCTATATCATCTGAAATTTACCGTTCTCTCTGCTCAATCTCCTGCCGTGTTCTGCGTACAAGGCCAGGCTCGAGGCTAATGTCTTCAGTTTCATAAACAGAGACAGAACGTAATGTGGCAGTTTTGTCAGGCGACGCTGATACGTCAACTCCAAGATCAACTGTCCGGCGAACAAGACCTGGTTCGATGCTGATACCTTCAGTCTCGTATACTGACAACGAACGAGCAGGTTTTGCTTCGAGTTCCGTGACTTTATCGATGCTGTTTTCTTCTTGTGCCAGCTGTTGTGCAATATCCACTACCTTTCTACCGTCCGGAGACGACCGGACACTGTTATCAGCAGAGTTCTGCTGATACTTGCTATCTACTGGTATGCAGCCGCCACAAGAACACACACTAGTGGACTCGCAGCTGCACTGCTGCGAAACACACGTAGCTTCTTCGGAATCACTCGGCAATGTGTCGGCAACGTCTCGGATCCAGAAATCATCTGGCTTGACTTTTGATGGCTGTGGGCCGCTCGCGACAAAGGACGGTTCTCTGCTGAGTTTGCAGTGTTTATTGTCATCATCCTCATTATCAGCAGCAGCCGCAGCAGGAGCTGTAGCGGCCTCAAGTGGACAGTCTGATGCCTGGAGCTGTTCAGCCACACGTCGCTGACGGTGATGGTTCGCCATAATGTATTCTAACTTCAACTCCGGATGAACAAATGCTCTTTCTTTGTCAGCATCATTGAGCCAGGCTGCAAGCTGTGCCTCACTGATAGCTCCACCACTCAGCATCGAGACATCGTAGAAACCTTGTTCACTCGTGCCACCACATGGACCATCATCAGATTCACTGATTTCTGACGAAACCAAGCAAGCCGCAGACACAGATGCAATAAAGTCATCACTGTCAGTCCAGTCATGTTGAACGTATGAAATCAACGTAACTGTCGTTTGATCTGCATCGTCGTTGTCATCATCAAAACTATCATTGTTGTCATACAAATGCCAGTCGTCAATATGGTAAACCAGCGGCAGTTGCTCAGATGGAAGTAAATCTTCGAGGCTTCCGTCGAAAAGCATCTGTCCTCGCAGTAACAATTCGTTTTCATCACACATGGAATGGCTAATGCCTGAACAAAACAACATATCTACGTATACCTCAGCAGAAATATCTGTCTGCAATTAGTGCAAAGCCAGCACACTACTGTACCGTCTAAATACACACTCTGAGTTACACAGGGAATTCAACTACAGTCACACATGCTACTCGCCAAAGAGGTACTAATTTATATATATATATATATCTAGAGTCAATACTAAAAGTCTTTATCACTATCAACAGTGTCATCAACTTAATATATAACAAAAATGCCGGAATGCTACGCCATATGGCTTACCACGTAACTACTGCATCGGAGTTACTGCACGAGATAAAGTAGTTCCTGCTTGCATACGTAATGCTGTTTAAATGCGTTAATTTTCGGCAATATTTCGTCTACTTGTGTGAAAGAATATTAACTCTTTCATTGTTGCAACGTATTAATGTCAAGTTGAAGTTAAATTTTGCGACTGATTAGCAGCGGTCATCGAAGGACGCCATGTTTCCTATACTTTCCGATTCTGGCATTCAAACTTGCAACGCAGCGCTTCACACTACTCTGGAGAAGGCAGTCGAGACACACGCAGGCTGGATGACCGCTGAATGAAACTTGCACTGACATTTGCCATAGAGCAGAGGGTGTGCTACTTGCCAACATTTGGCATAACCATAAAAAGACAATACTGGATGAACATAATGAGGTAAACAGTGAACCTTTAACAGAGGATGCAGTCATCGGCAAATCGGCTGCAGAAAGTGCTGGTGTTGCATCACACAGCAGACCTGATCTCTTCAGCAGTAATGACTCGCAGTCTTGCAGCAAATTACCCGACGACACAGATCGCCACAGTCCACAGTGTCGCTGCTTACTGAAGTACAGATTTGTAACAGAACAAATAAGTTACTTCGGTACAGTAAAAATATTTATTACACACAATACTACTGGTTAACAAGAAACTTAGCTATCGCTAACAGATCACACGTCAGGTTTAAATTGGGTTCACGTGACCCAGACCACACCCCTTTTATGGGAAATTTCTATCCGGAGCTAGTACTTCTTAAAGTCTATCTGCATAGTAAATTTAAAACGTGTAACTTCATCCGTTTCCAAGATATAGAAAGATGCCAAAATTTAGAAAGCGTGCCACCAAAATGGCCTTCGAAGGTCACTCGACATTGTCGGAAAATGTCACGGTTCGATACAGCGCATCAATCCATAGTAACCCTGTTTTGTATTGTTTTCCACATATAGCCAGATGTTAGTTGAAAATCGCGAAATCTATATACTCCACCTGTATTCAATGTCCCTGTCGGAATTTCACAACAAAGATGTTTAGTACTGGAAAACACTATGATTGGGCTACTATATGCTGAAAAAAGTATGATGATACGTTAAGCTGTTTCAATACAATACTGTAGCATGACAGACAGACGGATGGACAGACACAATTGTCAATATCATGTCAGCACTGTTGTGCTGATGCGCGATATAAATTCAGTCATTATTAGCACACATACTGCTAACGTTCAGTGACAGTCACACAGTACATTACGGCGCATCGTGAAGTTTTTGATTATTGTGTCTTATAAATACTCTTACTTACTTAGTCACTTACATTCATCGTGCAACTACAAGAATAAGGCCCGTTCCACAGTCTCAGTTCAGTTATATCTAACACAGACAGAAAAAAAGAAACAGTTCTTCAATTATTCTGAAAGAAGTGGTCAAACATTACATTCAACCCAAGACATATTAAGTCAGCATTACCTGGCATCGAGAATGCCTTGATATGTAGTCAGCTGTTGCATAAATCCAGCATTAGGTTTGATACAGCTGCGTTTATGCTTCACATGCTGATAAGCGGCATCTAGAGACCAACCTTGCTCCTTCATTGCATATGCTATCACCTGTTCGAAGTACATTTGCTGCTTTATAATTCAGTACAATTGGTGGTCAATTCTCACCTAGTGTGTGACCCCACAATCCGGCAACCAGGTTTCGACCTCCCTCGGCAACAGTGGTCTCTGCTGAACCGTTTTCGCACGGAACAGGGACAC
>Ga0209149_1002540_pt1 | contig 10301 bp, 4 predicted proteins | sample WorMetTyACAVOLI2_FD_187423 | JGI IMG/M metagenome (GOLD analysis project Ga0209149, IMG submission 187423) | Marine gutless worms symbiont microbial communities from Max Planck institute for Marine Microbiology, Germany - Olavius algarvensis... ... | reverse complement strand
AGGCCTAGGATGCACCGTTTGGCCACAGTGCACGCGCGTGACAACCAACCAACCAACGACCAACGACGTCACGACACAGCCTATCTCAATAAGCGCCTCTTTTACTAACGTAAAGTGAGGAGCTTAATAATATGAAGTTGGTACACTGGCCGTTGATGGATAGGCTGTTACATGTGGTACAGCGACCTCGCTGTAGCACATGTAGGCCTAACAGCCCACCCGTCAACGGCCAGTGTACCAATCACCGTATAAGCGCATTCGGCAGTATGCACAACTATTGGTATTCGCTACTTTTGGTTACCGTGACCTCTGACACCATTAAAAATAGGTCAGGTGATGCGCGTGCCTACTCATAATGCCAAATGGGTTTATTGCTGTATAATGGTCCGTTGCACTGCAGTTTTAATGTGCCCACAAAGGGTTAATAGCTACGCCTAGTACTACTACTACTACTACTAGTAGTAGCAGTGGTAGTAGTAATATGACGACGGATCCGTTGAGCAACAAAACAGTATTTTATTACAGCACTGCGCGATGCTCTGCATAAGCGTGGACTGTGTAGTGGTAAGATGTCTGTCCATCTGTCTGTCACACACCGGTATATTGTGTCCAAACGGCTAAACATATTCTCAAACTTTTTTTACAGTCTGGTAGTTCCACCGTTCTAGTTTTTCCGTATCAAACTTTATGGCAATATTCCGACGGGATCCCCATAACGGGGGCGTAAAATGCTGGGGGAAGAAAAAAATCGCAATTTTCGACCAATATCTCCCTTTATCTCAAAAATAATACTGGATAGGGAGGGCCATAGTTGCTACGGAACGCCAATAGGAACTCGTATGATTTCTATCGAATGGTGCTATTTCCAATGACCTTGAGTGACCTTGAGCGGCTTAGCGAAATATTCAATGACATGAAGCATCGCGCGGCCTCTCTGCGACAGCTGAGCTTCTTGTCTGTTTAGTGATGTCCTAAATCATTTTGTCGTACAGTTATATCCAGAGTTTAAAGCGGTACGAGCAAAGCAGCAGACGGGTCGTAATTAGAGCTGGGCAGTGGGCAGGCATCGCGAGTTTCGTTTTATGACCGGATCGACGCCATGCGATACCGTTACGTTGCGTATAGTCGTCTGCTTAACAGTCGATGCTAACGTGAGCTGGCAGCCAGTCGACAAGCAGCGAGCTCAAGAGGAACGACTGGATTTGAGGCGATTTGGGAATTCACCATTCTTTTACAGTGACGAAATAGGGACTGCCGCTTTGATAACGAATAGGTCACGTCGGCTATATACGCATTCAACTCTGTTATCGCTACTTCCACCACCTTGTCTTGGCTCCAAGAGTTTCACATGAACAAGCAAGCCACCTCCTGTCATCACCTCATTCAGCATCCCACAAAATTCATTCATTCATTCATTCATTAAAATTATATAAAATAGCAGACAAGACGCTGCTAAGTAATGTCAGTACAATGGAAAGTAATACAGCACGTCTAATGTAGTGGCAAAATATCATAAAATAGAAGCTGTTGATAGCGCACATGCTGTGTACTTAAACTCATACTCATACTCACACTCAACATCCGCATAAAATAGTTATTGTCAAGAAATGAGGATGACCGAGTTGGAAGTTGAAGTTATGTACTCGGCTGCTTGCTGCTCCCGTTGTGGGGGTAGAAGGCAGTACAGTAGGTGCTCAGTATTGTTAATGATTTTACAAAACAGTTGCTCCCATCCCATCACTATAAGCATCGAAGGAGCCCCACAGTAACATACTGCCGACTGACTGACTGGCGTCTGTAAGTGCTGCTGCTGCTGCTGCTGCTGTAACTAGGCAGTTCGACGTCATCCATTCATCAATGACAGCTGACCACTTAGCTACAGTGGCCGACAATAAGCGCTCGCAGCGACGTAGTTCGAGGGCTGAGTTCTAGTGCTTCAACATAGCTGCGCCATCATCATCAACCGCAGCATCAGCAGCACCATCAACAATAAGAAACAGACACGCAACCGAAAGACGCTCAAACTGTGAGGAAATAATAATGTAGGAATAAAAATGCGGCATCAACTAGCAGCTGCATCGACATCCTGTTGTATAGGAATACATTTACATTCTCTTATCAGTTTGTCCCTAGGGGCGGTCCAATGGTAGGTTCTGGGGGCATAGGCCCACCAAATTTTAGCAGGAACCGAATTTTTGAGACCGTATTCGCGTACTGATATATACGAATACGGAGGGTCAAGCGGACCCAAACATTTTTGTTTACAACCCCCCCCCCCTGTTTGTCCCACATTTTCCATTCGTGCACATTCAGTCGTCTATTTATCGTTTGCTACAACCTGGATCTCAATTTCCCGCATGCAGTTTCATTTGATACAATGCAGTTATACATGACATTTGACGACTATCACACAGCTACATCGTTTATGTGACATCCATATCGTGGCTACTGACAAGGAACAAGAATTCATGACTTGCAGTTTTAATATTCGTACAAGTGTAATGTGTTTTTAATTCATAAAATTATAATTTTCGAACTATGACAACTGCCGGCGGCGGAAAAGTTCTCCTATTATTGTTATCATCACGATAATTTACACAACTATTAGCTCGTATCCACAGTGACTGTAATCGAGTAAGTTTTCCTCGAAGTTGAGTGTCTTTCGCGGAAGAAGAAAACGTCTCGACGTTCGCTCCGTTTGACTCTGGGCCGGCGTCTGCCTCTGATGTGAAGTGGCTGACCGTGACGTACTTGACTTCTACCATGACAGCAGCAATAGCCGACACGACAAATCACTTCAGTCGTCAACTCCTGGCTAGTGGCTAGCTGCCTTGTACTTCCATCTCTACTCACCCGCCCATTTGCTGCTGACTTCAATTACTACTCAAAATGTCACAAATTGTATTCATACTCGCTAGGCGGCAGCACACTCGACCAGTGCGGTGCGAAATCGAAAATCCTATTCTCTCAAGCTGTTGTGGCTCCGTTGGCTCGTGGAAATTAGCCATTTGCCGTTTCGCCCATATTACTATTGCGAATTCAGGCTGCACTTTGTCACTCAGACAGCTGTTTGCGTGAGCACTCTGTTTCAGTAATTAATGGCTGTGTGTTTTCCCGTCTGTTGGTAAAACTCAGTAGGCCGACGTGCCAACCAAAGCGTTTCTGAAGAGGCGCCGCAACTATTGTACGTTGGGTCTCATTTTCATTGCATAACATGTGTAGGCCTACACGGTACGGTCAAATTACGTGCACTTCAGTGTAGGCATAAGCTTATGAGCAAAATCATTCGAAAGTTTCAGCCTATTTTATTGACGTTTATCGTTATCCTTCTTGTATAGTTCCGAGCACTTTTGTTGAAGAGTGTGATACTTAGATTATTACGAGTAAGCGAGCACTGTTTATGCCGTCGTGCGGTGTCTGTCCGTCACGTTTGTGTATTGTGTCGAAACGGCTAAAGATGCGGCCATATAGTTGCTACGGAATGCGAATAGGAAGTCGTGCCCAAACTTTCGAATGGTACCATTTTCAATGGTCTTGAATGAACTTAAGTGACTTAGCGTAATATTCAGTGACACGAAGCATCGCGCGGCCTCTCTACGATAGCTGAGCTTGTTGTCATATGGGCCGACAAATGGACGATGGAAACAAGGCAGTCGTTGTTGCACTGCGTTGTCAATGGACGTGTGTGACTGTGTGTATGCCTTTAATCGCCATTAAAGCATCGTCGTCGTCGTCGTCGTCTCCGGTAGGTCATGGATTGTAGTAGGTCACGGTCAGCTCATCTGTAAGCAATAATCTCAGCACATCAGTCGCCGCCTAAACTACGTGTACTTCCAGCGTCACATCAGACCAGTCACAGACACTCTACGTCATCACCTTCATTACCACGAGCAGCAGCAGCAGCAGCAGTGACGTCAGCGGCGGCCGAGCAAGATCGGTTTACAGTAATCAGCTTTTCCGGTCTCACTGACCGACACAGGACGTCGCACATTGACAGACAGACAGACAGACGGACGGACATTCCGTAGGCAAACTTCAGCATCACAGGTCATAGGTCACGCGAGGTCAATATGCTGCAGCCAACCCCATACTTCGTTCCACGTCTTCAAGATTATGTGCAGTTTCATCAATTTCATATACCAAAACTCCCTTTTAATTTTCCTTCACTTAACTCCTCTAACACTCTGAAATTAACCAGAAACGAAATCAGATTAGCATACGTGTCCAGCTGCAGTGAATTTCTGTTTATGAACAGTATGAACATCAAGACGTTCAACGATAACGATTCTGACTCGACTGACTTGCTTATACGCAGTTCGGAATGAATCTAGGATTCTTCTTGCCGCGTTGTACAGCTTTGATTTGCGGCGTTCGTCGTGAGTAAATAGGAATGGGTAACCCTCTGTCGGCGTCTTAAATAGGCTACAGAAATAGCCCAAAGACATATAGTAGGTAAAGGGAGTTAACGCAATAACATTCTGGACCACACACACAGTCACGACTCATGAACGGACCACACACGCAGACGCAGGCCACTACAGCAACACTTCAGACTTGTCGCCGTTGAACCCTTCCTGTGTGTGGCCCGTCCGGCAACACTTGTACTTCCCTAAACACTGGCAGACTGATAAGTAGGCGAAGTCTAGACAGCAAGATACCACAGACAGACGGCTATAAATAAAAGCGGCTATAATATACAACTTTATTCACCATAATGTAGCAGCATCCGCGTACTGGCATGTGCGAGTGCGTGGTCAGCGGCGGTTCTGGACAAAAGTTTTGGGGGCCTGGCCCCATCGTTTTTATTTATCAGTATACAGAAATAAACATCGGGATCCTTTCATTATCAAAATTTGGGGGCAGTGACCCGGTCCGGGCCGAGCCAGACAAGGCTGGACCGGACTCCACCACAGAACCCTTCCTGTATGTGGCCCGTCCGGCAACACTGGTACGGCCTACAGACTAGTCGATGAGACGTAGAATGGTGGAAGGGCTCCACGACACAATGTTCTCCAAAAATAATGTACCAATAATGATTAAGTACTCGAGGCCTGCGTGGATGAAACGCAATGTTATCGTTCGTCCATGCACCACGTCTGTTAATTTGCGAATTACGCGTGTATTCCAGGCTATAATAGCTGGATGAATCGAGTTCATCCTACAGTGCTGCATCAATCCCAATGATTTAAGTTATCCAGTGGCAACGAAGGCTAAATTTAGAAATCACTGTAAGCTCAGAGGATATTCGAATAGTTAATTTAGTAGCCACATGGCCTAATCGAATATTCGATTCCGAAAATATTACATAGGTGCAGCCCTGTCAATGCAGGTTTACATTGAACCGTATGCCATCTCGGCGGACAAAATTATTGCAAGAAAACGGAAACATTCTTTATTTATCAGAAACTTATTCAGTTCTCAGTTCGATTTATTCAGTTCTCGAAGTTAAATGTACATGACGACACGCTAGCCTGGGCAGTACAGAAGCTCACGAGGATGGAATAAAGTTCTGCACCGATCTGCGATGTCGTCAACCCACTCTCTCTGTGGCCGCCTACTTTCTTAGTTCTATCCGTAGTAGAAACAGCCAACGATGTGACCTTTCAACTATCACTCATTCTGCATATAATGTCTAAACTGTTGAACTTTCCTCCGTATCACTTCCCTGAATTCTGTTTCCTTTTGGCTACACTTCTGTCTGCGTTACTTTCTGGCACCACACCGTCCCATTATCGCGTTATCTTTCTGTAGAATTTCCTGTCGAATGCCTGTATCATTCTTCCTATAGTACTTCTAACAACGGCTTAATTAAGAATCGCAACGGCGGTTATAAGACTGGCGTAGATAGTTACTAAACGGTCGAGATGTTATCTCTGCCTTGCGTTAAGAGCTGGTTGCCTGTAGACGGCAGACAGTAGACGGTGAAAGGTCAGACGATGTATTCATAGCTGACTGCATCCAGTAAAACGACAATGAATTAAACTGACTACGCGGCGATCAAATATCTCGATCATCAGACGTGAACCCACTGACAATTTCATTCGTCGACACCATTCATGCTCAACTAGATCGACCTATATGGGATGACGCAGAAAATTGGGCTTTCCCCCTCTGCGAAGTTCAAATACACGTTGTACCGTTGTAATAAAACTTTCTGCGATGAGTTATATGTTGATTTTTTAAACAAGCGTTTACTGCATCTGTCACGCACAGAGCAAGAAACGTGGCTGTTCTCTTTATTATGCTCCGCCCCCGTAGGGAAGGGGGAAATAAGCCTTGCTTTTGTCCGTCCGTCGCATACGTAGCGAATAATTCGAGAACCCAAAGGCCTAGCGTGCCCAAATTTGGAAGGAAGGTTCCCCACCTTTGAGGCGACTTGCATACCAGTTTCAAGGTCAAACAGTCAAAGGTCAGGGTCACCAGGCCCATCAATGCCGACACACATCGTGCGCCATATCTTCCGAACGGCAAGGCATACGAACTTCAAACTTGCTATGCGGATGGAAAACAACGACCCGCATCAGCCACAGGCGTCATTACCTCCAAGGTCAAAGGTCAAGGTCATAAGCTCCCGTCGTCTGTACGTCTCATCTCTGCCTTTTCTTAATTCGGGAAACAAAATGCTGTACCTGTCATTAGAGGCGGGCGGGGGCATACCGTGTCGGCCGTACCTGGTGACCACACTTCTTGTTTTTACTGTTCTTGTCGTAACTTATGGAACAGTCGGAAATTTTTTACTTATGCCAAAAACATTACAGAGTCAATGAATTAAAATCGAATATTCGTAAATTCACACTACAGAACTGCTCGGGTTTATGCGCCACCGTGTATTTTGTCAGTGGCTGTATTGGTCAGTTGGATTCATTAAACTGTCGCGATATAAAGGTTGCTATCATCAGCCGGTGATTGGCTCCAATTATCCACCACGTTCATATGGAGCGTCTACACTGGCCAACATCACTGGCTATGTGCCGTGCTCGGTCGTCCATGGCACGACGGCTATTGCAACCTCGTATCACGTGATTTTGTCCACTCGACAAAAAGTCGCGACAATGTGATAATTTCACATGTCGTATAGCAAAGAACTTGAAAGAAGGGCCAGCAGGTACATTACTGTATTTACTATTCCTCCGTCCACGATCTACTGCAGAATTCACGACGTTCGCCACGTGAAACGCTGTCTTGTCGAACAGTGACTTCGACCAGATAAGAACACTGTTGACCAACAGCTACCATAGCGGCATGTGTACACGAATTATTCTAGTATATACGTAGGCCAAACTAACTTTGTGTTTTTCTGTACTGTTTTTATTGTTCTACGGGTTCGACTGATTGGTTGACTAAAGTCATCTACACTGTATTGTGTGAACTGAGATTAATATATAAAGTTACTGAATCTAATCGTGTTATGATCGTGACTTTTACATAGACATGTCACGGGCATCGGGAGTGATAGAGGAAACTCGAAAATCAATCAATCAATCAATCAATCAATCAATCAGAAGAGGATCAGAGTGACCAAAATAACAAATGTTACTGCGAGACCACTATTACAGTGCTAATAAATAAAGGATCGTTGAAATAAAAAAAAAGTTTTCAATTGGTGCTGAAACGAGCGCAGTGTTGATGCCGAAACGACTGTGTCTGGTAGTGAAAAGGTAGTCGACCGACAGGGGTCGAGAATAATGCCTCCGTCAGGCCGGCCTCGTGTGTCGTGTCACCTTGATCTTTAACCTCGAGACCACCAAAGTTGACCGTTTCGTGCCTTTGTCGTGTGAATCATTTGTGTCAGTTGGCATCAAACTCGGTTCATTCGTTTTCAAAATATCGTAACAGACGGACGGACGGACGGATGGACAAACGAACGGACAGGCCTGGTGCAGGTGTAAAAATGGAGAAATTGGTCCCACTGATTGTATTTATAAACACGAGAATACGTCTGAAACGCCAGCAGAACCTTATCAATCAACTGAAAATCAACTCACAAAAACTTGGGAGCCTATCGTCAATATTTTGGGGTTTGTGCCCCAACCCCAACGTAACCCCCTCTGGGACGGGTACGTTTTCTGGTGACGATTCTTAAAAGCTTGTGTCTTAGAAACTATGCTGTAGCCTAAGTGAATTTTCTTGAAACTTGCTCTGTCTGATTCAAATGATTGACAGTCACAGTTGATAGAACGCTATTTAACTCAACTCAACTCATTTGTGATAAAAACAAAGCACAACAAGGCTGAATTTCAGCACTTACTGATACCCTAAAAAGAAACACAAATGACTAAAACAAAATATAGCTAACGAACTACAAACTTGACACAATTTAAAAACATTTTAAATAGTTCTGCTAAAGAATGTCGTAGTTAACAGAGACTTCACCTGTGACACTGTGTACAATATCTGCACGTTTTCAACCTTGTCCTGCGACCTGCGTTTTCTTTCCTACGTTTTTGGGGGAATGGAAGGTGCGTTTCCACCGCAGACAATTATTGTTCCGCATTTTTCATTCGCATTCGTACTAATATATATTTAACCGGTTTGTCGTTTTCTCCCTCGACCGATCCATTGCCGTGTGACAACTGCCAGCGGCTCGTACAACTCATCGATCAATGAACCGATCAATCAATCAGTCACTATTAGCGCGCATTTTCTCACACCCTTACCACCCCACCACCCTGCCTCGACGTCTGTCTCTCCGTCTGTCTGTCTGTCTGTGTGTCGCTCTGTCTGTCTTGTTCTGTGCGTCATGCACACGCAGCAGTAGAGCTGTGCTGAGTACTCGAATATTGGATTCATTAAGTAAGTAATAAAGTAAGTAACGGCTCGCAGATCGTGCCGTTGATTTTGGGAGAAATCAGGTAAAAAGGAAAATAAATGAAACGAAACATGCGGCGAATAAATATTATGCAGTGAAACTTGTCGAATGTAGATGAACTAGCGAGTGTCAATACAGTGCTGCCACGGTCGGGGGCGGGCTTCGTTGCGCATGCGCTACAGCTTGTTTAATCAGAGACCGACTAAAACCGGATTTTTTTATTTTCGATAGATGACTAAAACGATGTCTCTATGATTTATATAGCGTGCAAGAATAGATTTGCATCGTAAGAGCGGCTGGGGGACAGCTGGTGGAGAAGGATGACTAAAAAGTGTGTTTTAGATGTCGCCATGAATATTCACTATCAAATACAACCTATAATTGCATATATCTAGTTTAATGACTACCCATTGACAGACAAACTTAGTCATTTATACCCATTCTATGGTGCACCGTCCGTCACAACTAGCACACTCTCAGTATCACGCTGGCTGAATAAAGTATATATGGATAGGTTTCTTTGGCGTTCCGTTGCTATGATTAAATATAATATAACGTTGCGGTGTTGGATGCAGGAGATCACCAAGTTGAACAACGATTGCTATATATAGCCTAACTGACGTTTAATTACAGAAAATTTGGTAGCGCACTTGCAATGTGTAACCGATCGACTGAATTACTTAGTTTGGCGCAGCACTACTGTCGTAAGTTGTAGTGGCGACGCGTCGATCGTTCGTGAGACAACTTGTCACGATTTACGACCCTATCAGCGCCACAGACTGCCGATGACGCACACTCGGTTCACCCATCCAAACAGTCATCCAGCTCACCGTAACTCAACCCGGTCGTAGAAGTTATCCTCAGCTGTTCTGAGTCACGTGCGCATATAGATCAGGATATAATTCGTCGCCATACAGCTGCTGCAGTCACGACTAAAGACTAAAGACCGTCGCGGCTGACAAACGACGGCTGTAAATTGGGACGCAAATGTGGATGACTGGACATCTACAGTTGCTGGACACCAGACAACGTGAGGCATCGACGGATGGTTGGCTGGGTGTCAATAACACCACTTACCTCGCCTCTGCAAGGTCTTCTTTTTGGTTGCCAAATGTTTAATTTGTTTCCATGGCAGTTTGGCTTAGTGGTAACGCGTTGATCTTGCCCGGTTAGTACCACGAGATATAGACCTAACAGTCTTACGGCGAGTAAACCATCTCGGTGCAGAACCGGCCACCAGGTCCACACAGCCTGGCCATCCCTCCACGGGTAGGCGAAATGAGTACCAGCGAAACCTGGGGAGCCGGAAATAAACAGGCACACCACGTCTCCGTGGTCTCGCAGTGCTACAGCGGTGTGCCAAAAGTCTTGCAACAAGCCAAAATGGGCAGACTGACGGCTGTTTGATAATGCATTGATTCCTTAAGTTCGTGACGTACATACGTTGCGTCCGAGGTACCAGCTTCTGTGACGTAATTAACATGTTTATTTT
>Ga0209149_1002539_pt1 | contig 10301 bp, 5 predicted proteins | sample WorMetTyACAVOLI2_FD_187423 | JGI IMG/M metagenome (GOLD analysis project Ga0209149, IMG submission 187423) | Marine gutless worms symbiont microbial communities from Max Planck institute for Marine Microbiology, Germany - Olavius algarvensis... ... | reverse complement strand
AAGATATAAGCTATCTTAGCACATCAGAAGTGCTATGAAACATCAGTCAATAAATCAACCTCCACTGCTACAACAACATGTCCACTTTGGACCATGCTGTATCTACTATGTATTGGGCAGATTTGCTGATTCATTACTGACAAAAACGTTGCTCGCCGTCGTGTACTACAAGACAGTTAATGGGTGGCACTCACATGCTTCTCATCACTGCCAGTGACTTGTCCTCAGGAAACTTGTCATGAAGTGGCGGAAGAAGCTTCATGAGATGGAAGAACGGTGGACAGGCAAGCAGCGCCTGCAGAGTCTGACATCACGTTAAGGAAATTCGCCGCTCAATACTTGCTTTCAACAATTAACTCTACTTTGTTTGCCGCCGAACACTATCTGATTCACTTTACATCCATCAATCTTAACAAAAATACAGCCACTACAAAAAAAGAAGCTGGCCCGCCGTCATAGACAGTCGTGCTGCTCTATTGACAATGAGTGTGCTCTGATGCCAAGTCTATCATGAGGCAATATCTGAACTAAGTTTTTCTTTGACACCAGAATAATCTCCTGGGGTGATGTCAACTTCCTAACAGTGTTCCATAGTAACTATGGGTCTATGTTGCTTAATGTTCAAGATATGACCACAGGGCAGACAACAGCAGACAACAGACCGACTCTGGCAAGCATCGTATATCTGACCCTTAACGTGCACCAACAATAACACTGAAATCATCTGCGTTTGTTCAAATATTTAACTTAGGTAATGCAATCCTAAGAAAACGGACTGCAGCTGTTTCATACACAGCTCAATCACACCAAACCGTACGTGCCATTCAATTGACTGTACTGGCTACTGCTATGTTTGACCATATTGTGCTCTGTTGAAGGATTCAGTTACATCAGAGGTACAATATAATTTCCATTAACTCAAGATAAACCAGAGAGCTAAAGACTGCCTGTGGTCACATGGTGCCTCTGCAGCTGCCTATTTGTCTGACATCGATTGTAAATGTTTTCCTTACTGGCATTGCCACGGGAAGCAAAAACGTGCAGTGAACTGTTTTCCTTACCGGCATTGCTACGGCAAGCAAAAACGTGCAGTGAACTGTTTTCCTTACCGGCATTGCCACGGCAAGCAAAAACGTGCAGTGAACTGTTTTCCTTACCGGCATTGCCACGGCAAGCAAAAACGTGCAGTGAACTGTTTTCCTTACCGACATTGCCACGGCAAGCAAAAACGTGCAGTGAACTGTTTTCCTTACCGGCATTGCCACGGCAAGCAAAAACGTGCAGTGAACTGTTTTCCTTACCGACATTGCCACGGCAAGCAAAAACGTGCAGTGAACAGACAAATGAAGGTGTCTATGTTGACAGATGTTGTGTAATAGTCCTATGAAAAATTATTGCTGTAAAATTTTTAATATATTTATATAAAATTTGTAAATGCAATTGTTTTTTGGGAAGCGAAAGAAATAAATTTGGCACAGGATAGAAAACGGGATGGACAGAAGACAGAACAGACAAGGCAATGCCTCCAGTGCAGCATAGGCATAAATGTAACTAAAACTGCCAGTGAACTGAGTGCTCTTTGCAAATGATTAACAAAGTGCAGTAAATAATGCACTTCATGCCACTGATGCTTTGGAAACAGCAGATCAGTCTGTTAATATGAAGTTAGACATATATATCACAACATTAACTGGACGAGCGACTAGCATGACTGTTGACACACGTAGTCTATACAAAAGATACAGCGTTAACGTAACACCAGTTGCCACGATTCGTCAGTCCACGCGGCTGAATATGTACACTCCGATGACTTAACTTGTGTGTTTTTAACAGCTCTGTACATAAAAGCACACCACGATCACACATTATAACAGCATTTTACACAGTAAATACATCGTCATCATTGCAACAACTGTTGCAACACAGTGAATACATCTCATCACTGCAACAACTGTTGCAACACAGTGAATACATCTCATCACTGCAACAACTGTTGCAACACAGTGAATACATCGTCATCATTGCAACAACTGTTGCAACACAGTGAATACATCTCATCACTGCAACAACTGTTGCAACACGGTGAATACATCGTCATCATTGCAACAACTGTTGAGTGTTGCAACACAGTGAATACATCTCATCACTGCAACAACTGTTGCAACACGGTGAATACATCGTCATCATTGCAACAACTGTTGCAACACAGTGAATACATTGTCAATTCGTCATCATTGCAACTTGACTGCTGCAACTAGCTGCAATGACAACTGCATTATGTATGCAGAACATCAACCAGTTGCGTTGACAGCTGTTGCAACAATGGAGTCCTACATTAAGCACTTCAGATACCATACGGTCTGGCGCACCACAACGACTGCAACAATGGAGTCCTACATTAAGCACTTCAGATACCATACGGTCTGGCGCACCACAACGACTGCAACAATGGCCGATTTTTTACTGACAAAATGAACGTTTTCAAATACTGTTCTTTACTGGCACAGTAACAACACCAGCTATATCTGTTGTACACTGATAAAAATGCAATACTGTTCTTTATTCTATTTTATGTGACAAATACAGCAAATATTTGAAGTCAGTACCATGTGAAACTTCAAAATTGCCATATTATTATACAAGGACAAAAGCTGGATACTCATTACTCATTCCAAAAATGCCCTACTTTACATGCTATGGACATGTCCAGAGCTCTCAAATGGAGCACTGAGCACTGTTATTTAGCAGCATAAAGTTAAACAACAGAAACCTGATCGAGACCACGCTGTCTGTATCTGCCCACATATGAGCAAATCTGTCCTCCTGTTACAACAGGCAATCATGTCATAACTTCCACTGACGACAGGTGTGTATGAGGGCCGTTTATAACATACCGAGCTACGACAAGTAGCCTCCTTAGAATGTAGCCAGCTTATGAAAATGACGAGCCATCTAGCCATCATCAGTGTGGCATTTGCAGTAGGGCACAGAAATAAAACTTTAAAATCAACCCCCACTGGCAATTAGCGACCATCACTGCAACAACTTTGTTGCTGCAACTGTTTCTGCAACCATTGCAGCCGTCACGTCATCTCGATCATGTGATAAATATATTAAAGCACAGAGCATGGCTGTGGTCACAATGCCTGGAAAAATGCCCTCTACCTATAAATGTCCCTACTGTCGCTCGGGCATTTATTTATTCCTATGCATTTCTCAAACTTTCAAGGCATTATGACTGCATCTATGCTACAGTATATAAATAAAGATGAAACTTCTTCAGCACAGTTGGTTTCTGTAGTTTCTGCATAAGTCATGATCACCGACTGACCAATGACCACTGACTACTACAATGATGTGTTACTAGTTGGTTGCATGGTACGTACACTGGTAGAACGTTGGTCTCTGAATGGCGAGTTTCCCTGTTCTGAGGTCGACCTGCAGCTGACGGCTGACCACTTATGTGCGTCAACCGTCCGCTGTAGATCAGCGAACCAAGCCGACTCAGCCTTTCATCCTTTCGGGTAGATAAGTGAGGAGTAGGCTGCAATTAAATGTTTGCAACCTCAGTCTGGTGAATGCTTACGAGGTAAAGGCAGGCATCAGCGTAACTGCAGGTAACAGTGTGTGATCCATGCCTAAGTGCCTTAGAGGTTTCACGACTAGGTGAGTATATAAATCCACCTTACCTTTACCTTTACAAAAAGAAGACATTTGCAGCAAAATGTACAAACCTGAAACTTCAAGTTTTAGTTTTTCATCAGTTGACACACATGAGACGGGTGAGCGTCGAGTGGCAGGTTCTTTAACAACGGACTTAATGTCAGTTTTCTGCTGCGCAGCCGCTGCATGACTGTCATTCATGCTGATCACTATCGCATTAGTTGCTGATGTTGTGTCTTTCAGCAGCGATGCCCATGACGGTGCCTTGGTCTTGGATGATGAAGCTACAGAGGCTGCTGGTACTGCTGACACTGACGTCACGGGACTGTGACTGGTGTCTTTAGTTACCATCACATCTCGATCAATAGCGTTGTCGGTGACTGTTATATCGGACAGCGTGCTGCTCAGTGAAGTCATCATGTCGGCCACAGCACTACTCGGTGAAGTCACTGATGATGACTCGGATGAGCTGCCGAGTTCATGCGATGCATCCACAGTCAATTCACCATTCACAGATGCTGCTGCTGTACAGCTCTCCACATCGACTGCTGCCTCCCCACACTGCACTCCAGCATCACTGTCGGCACATTCCTTGTATGTCAGCAAGCCATTCCCATGGTCTGAGATGTCTGCGTCAACTGAATCTACGTATGTCGGCTCAGTCACAGGAAGCACTACATCAGAGTGTGACTGGTGTAACTCATCAGCTGCGCTGTTGTTCACATTGGCTCCACTAGTAATGTACATGCCCTCGTGCTGAGGTGACTTGGCACTCACATGCATATCCACTGGCACAGACTGCAATGGCTGGTTGTCTAACCCATTAGCACCAGCAAGTAGTGGCTGTCCGAGGTATCCAGCCCCCAGCGTAGTGTTAGCATTCACCGGCATCTCACTGACAGTTGGGACCGGCATCTGTGATACACTCTGTGGCAATGGTAGCATCGTTGCGTGTGCAGCAATGATGCTTGTAGGCGGCGGCGGTGGCAACATGCCCGTCGGCGGTACCGGTACGAGTCCACTAGGCATCATGACACTGGGGGCTGGTGGCTGCTGGATCAGTCCTGGCCTCATCAGTGTCGGTCCGATCAGATTTCTTGTCTGTGCTGGGGCCGGTATTACACCTGGAGGCAGCATCACCCCTGCAGACTGCACCTGTGCAGGCATCATCGGCTGAACTGGAGCCACATAGCGAGATGATGTCAGGACAGTTGCAGCAGCAACACTGGCTGATGTCAGTGCCGGGTATATACCACCGGACTGGTCAATGATCAGATACACCTGCTGTGGCTGTGGCAGCGAGGCGTAGTAGTGAGTCGCACCAGTAACACTCTGAGCTGGCGTGTCATCAGGTGATACGGATGAAGTCACATCAAGAAACTGGAACTGATGTTCACCGGTATGTGACAGGTTGAATCCATCGGACTCATCTACACAGTCATTTACAACATCACTGAAATGAACCTGGCCAGTCACAGGCGTAGTAACTGAAAGACAGCAATGAACCTGGCCAGTCACAGGCACAGTAACTGAAAGACAGCAATGAACCTGGCCAGTCACAGGCGTAGTAACTGAAAGACAGCAATGAACCTGGCCAGTCACAGGCGTAGTAACTAAAAGACAGCAAACAGTTATTTTAGTAACACTCAGACAGCAATGTTACTGTAACTGAAAGACAGCAATGAACCTGGCCAGTCACAGGCGTAGTAACTAAAAGACAGCAAACAGTTATTTTAGTAACACTCAGACAGCAATGTTACTGAAATTATTTCCATTACAAGAAATAAACCCCGAGATCAACTACATTCAGTTCTGGTAAAAACTGATGAATATTTTAAGCAATATATTGCACAAAGCTTCATACTGCATCATCTTCTATTCACATCTGCCTACTGCACAGTTATCTCTTAGCGAAAGTATAGCCAACAGAAAGCAAATATATCATCCACAGACAGTACACTGATGCAAATAAAACGAAGCAAGCAGATACATCAATAAAAACTGACTTGCAAAATGACTAAACGTCTCTATGGTATAGTGTAGTAGAGTTTAACATCCCAATTGACACATCAAAGGTCATTTCGGAGACGGTTTTACGGGTCGCATGACCCAACCAACAGTGTCATAGCACTAAAGGATGATGGTTAGTCAACCACGTCAAGGGCCGATCCCACCAGGCTCAGCTCACTAAAAGGTAAAGAGAAGAATGTAAGCAAAAAATTTTTTAGTATCTATATAGCACCATTAAGACCGAAGACACAGAGGCGCTTGGAAGACAGAAAGCTAAACCAAGCAAGATCAAAGTCCGATACAGTCGACCGACCTGTAAGAACTGCTCGTATCTTTGTGCACCATTATAATAGTACACAATACTGTAACACAGAGACAGTTTTCATTTATATTCCCCTTCCTTGAGACCAACATCACATCTCAGATGTGGCCAACTGGAGGTTTGTTTGCATCCTGGGCAGTCTGCATATGGAAATGGCTGCGATGAAGACTTTAGGTGATTGGCTGGGTGGAAGTGGATGGACTATAATGCCAAGATAACTACATCCGGCAACGCTGAATCAATGCTGCATGCTTCCCACATTGCGCGAAGTCAACATGCACATCAGGTCACGGCTGCCAGTCTGTACATTTTACAGCAACATGCCTATTCATCTTCTGTAAATAGGCAGAAGACAGCACATGGTCCTACTGATGACTATAACAGGTGGTGTGAATTGCAGTCTGGTAATCACCAACAGTTTAACTATTGGAAGACTGTCTTGCAATTGGAACTGACCGTGTTACTGTTCGTGCGCTCTGTACGACAAGCTGACTTTGACCTGTATGTGCAATCACTGTCTGAGCTTGTGCCATGGTTTTTTGCATTAAACCACCAGCACTGTGTACGATGGGCTTCTGTTCATCTCCGTGACATGATCACTACTGACTCACTTCATCCTGCCATAGCTAAGGAGTTCACAGTCAATAAACGACGGTCAAAGCCATTTTCGGCCATTGGTCTAGATCATGCTCACAAACAACTCGATGCTCCCATGAAGGGTGTTGGTGGAGCAGTTGGTCTAACAGAGAATGCAGATGCATTGCACAGATGGATGGTCGCTGGCCCAGAAGTGGCACGTGTGGTTACAGAGTTTGAGCAGGCCAGTGGCTGCCACGAGGACTATAACGTATTACGACACCATGAGCAAACGCCTGCACAGCAGATAGCTTTCATCAAACAGATCTCTTCCCTTGTTAGTACAATTGAGAACATGGGCAATCCATTTCTTGATGGCGGCAATGAACTGTATGCACTTGACACACATAACGTTTGCGACATTTCTGTTGTCAAAACAGTTGAAACTGTTGGTTGTGAACAGTTCAACACTTTTGTTCAAGACAGACTGATTGCCTGCACAACTGCTATAAATTCAACTTTGCCACGGAACAAACTACCTTTATTCAAAACTGTAGCATCTAAACCTCGTAAACGTGCAGTCAGCAAACTGCAACTGCTACGAAATGATTGCAGCATATATTCAAAGCTGTACATTGCTTGCCAAACAACGAGTGGAGACTTAGACATGTTCTTTGAACACGAAAACCAACCTAGCCTGCCATCTCTAAGCAGCGATGGCAATTTGGATTTAGTCTATAAAGCAGATCTGTTAGTTTGTCTTGAAAATGTGGCTCCTGCCCAGACGGAATGCCCAGTTTTTGATGCTGTTGTTGTTGATTGCGCTGCTGTTGTACAGATGTTGCATCCTGGTCAAACTAGAACTTTCAAAGATTATGCTGAAAAGATCTTCTTGCCGCATATAGTCCTATTTTCAGAAAGTAGAATGTGTAGATCTGGTGTGGGATCAGTATTTTTCGGGGAGCCTGAAGGCAGCAACACGAACAAAGCGAGGTGTAGGTGTCCGTCAAAAAGTGTCCCCATGTGCTGAAGTGCCACAGAATTGGGCAGATTTCTTGCACTATTCCAACAATAAAACCGAACTCTTTCATTTCCTGTCAGACTGCCTGGTTACAAATTTGCCAGTCAACAACAAACAACTTTTTTGTAACCAGTGATGCTAATGTCCGTTGCACTCACACAGATACAGTTTGTTCCACATTCGATCGATGCTCCCATGAAGAAGCAGACACCAGAATGATGCTGCATGTGGCCAATGCTGTAGAGTCTAGTTTCTCAAGAGTCACGATTAGAACTGTAGACAGTGACGTTGTTGTCATTGCAGTTGCGATCTCTCATCGCCTTGCAGTAGAGGAGTTATGGGTGGCTTTCGGTACGGGAACAGATTTCCGTTACTTACCAGTTCACCTATTAGCTGCAAGCACCTATGAGTCTTGGCAAAAGTCGTTGCTTGGCACTGCCTTTTTTCATGCATTTATTGCATGTGACACAGTGTCGAGTTTTACAGGGCGAGGTAAAAAATTGCTTGGGACACGTGGAACTCTTTTCCAGATGTGACTGCAGCTTTTGCTGCACTATCATCCGAGCCTCATGATGTACAGCCTTTTTACCACTTCTTCAAAGATTTGTTATTTTGATGTATGATCGAGGCAGCAGTAAAGTGTCAGTGAATGCACTTTGTAAACATTTGTTTACGAAGAAAGGCAGAACCATGGAAGGCCTGCCTCCAACAGAAGCTTTTCAGATTGGCTATTGCTGGTTTCAGTCGCTTTCCGCTCAGCAGAAATTGTCATCTCCATGTGAATGGGGATGGACAACTGATGATAGTGATGAATGGAAACTGCTGTGAACCACTCTGCCTAATTTGGCTAACTGCTGTCCAGAGTTACTGAAGTGCGGTTGCAAAAAAGGCTGTGGAAAACGCTGCAAATGTACAGCCTTGTGCCAGTGTGATGGGTGCTGTGTGCAGCCCAGTGACTGATGACTTTCTGCATTGTTACGTCAGTATTTACCAGTCGAGTTTTATTTGTTTGCTTGTAGTTAATGATACTGCTTCAGTTTTTCTTCGGAATTTAGTTGTGTACATTCAAGTACATTCAATGTAAATATGTTTAATAACTGTTAATTAACAAAACAAAACATGGCCAGTTCCTCCCAGTTGGTGCCCCTGGGTTCGGCGGAAGACTGGCATTTGTTTTACTTGACTGTGTCATCACTACTAAGCTTATAATTAGTAATGTCATGATGCTGAGAAATGTTCTAATTTTTATTCTTTAAAGTTTTATGTCAACTGTGCAAATTGTGTATCATTTGAACTTGATCAGTAACATCATCCGCATTCCGCAACCTTGAAGTCTATCGACTATAATGTTGCTATGACATTCATTCTTAATAATAATAATCATCATCATTTATAGTAAACTGCACTTTTTCCGATTATTTTATAAAAAATGTTTTTCTTGTGTTTTTGGTGAACTATGCTGATATAAGCTACCTAGCATGTTACCTATCAGTTAGGTATTTAAAAGCGGGGAAAAAATTTTTAGCAGATGTTTCACGGATTTTAAAAATATTTTTCGTTATTTATCATTTTAATAGGACAATATATAAGTATTTCAGTGGCTCCATATCTATTTCAATTTGTAATGTTTTTTGCCACTTCTGTGCAAAATTTCATGCTTTTAGCCATAAAATGCACAATTTTATGCTTAACAGCTGCATTAAAATGTTGTGCTGTACTGTACTGTGTTTCTTACCTTGTGCTTCAGTGTCTTCTGACCACGGCAGCTGCAATCAAACAGAACACTACAGCACACATTTTACACACAGTACAAACAGCTGTATTATCAAACCAAACCAATAACCAGCAATGCATCAATGAATGAACTTACACAATTACTAATGCTATGCTGTGTTATTCTGTATCATTTAACAGCTAACCACTGAGCGACCTACCACTATCAGTAACCTATCAAGCATCTTCCCCGTACTTGTAATCAATAGTGCTAAATTTTGTACAACTTTTCACTTGCTCTGCAATTTTACATGTCTGACTTAAGCAGATTAATCTGCCATTTCGTCTGCACACTGCTGACGTCAGTAAATATGTAATTAAACCTGAATAATTGAGATTGACAACTTTACATCAAGTTACCTCGACTGCCTTCACATGGTGACACTTCTTATAGAGGATTGACTCAACAGTATGTCGGTCAGTATCTGGCATGTCACTGAAGTCAAAAAACGACAGCCTGTCATCCTACAAATGCATAAACAACATGCACCCTAGACTTCTTCGTACACATGACAGCTGGTTCCTAGCTGGTACTCCTGACAGAAAGTCTTGTGGTCCTGTTTTTGCACATTTACAATCGTATATAGCAATCAAGTACCCAATACAAGCCAGCTAATCTCTGTTGTCTGACTGACACATCTCATTACATTAATTTAAGTGCAATGGCTCCCTACTGGTGGAGATGATAATGTATCACCCATGACGTCACGTTCATTGTTGACAGTGCATCAGGTGAACCGGTAACCACCTGCAGCTAAGTTGTTGAGATGATAATGTATCACCCATGACGTCACGTTCATTGTTGACAGTGCATCAGGTGAACCGGTATAGGTATAGGTAACCCAATTAGCGGTACCGGTAACCACCTGCAGCTAAGTTGTTTAGTTCTGTAGTTTCCTCTCATTATCTTCAGTATTTTAATTATAACTAGTTGAC
>Ga0209149_1002538_pt1 | contig 10302 bp, 7 predicted proteins | sample WorMetTyACAVOLI2_FD_187423 | JGI IMG/M metagenome (GOLD analysis project Ga0209149, IMG submission 187423) | Marine gutless worms symbiont microbial communities from Max Planck institute for Marine Microbiology, Germany - Olavius algarvensis... ... | reverse complement strand
CTAGGGTAACCCTAGCCTTAGCTGTAACCCTAGCTCCAACCCTAGCCCCTCTAAGGTCCACGATGACGTAAGGGTAGGAGGCTGAGTAATGGGGATTTCCGATGACGTCAGAGATGACGTCATAGGGTGAGTAATAGGGTGAGTAATAGGCTAAAATTGCTGACGCTAGTGAATTTAGTCCGGCAGTACCTCCCTACTAACAACTCAGTTACAATCATCTGTGGCCAGCACAGATATGTTCACACCTCTCTGGCAACCTGTTGTTTCTCATGCTTATTAATTTTTCTATTGTGTGTTTAAAATAAACTTGAGTTGAGTTGAGTTGGCGCCGTCACAAGGCGTTGCATTGAACAACCAACGGCTGATGTTATTCTCAACAACGCGTTGTAGATTTATTGTCGTGCTGGTCTATGCCATAAGCGGCGTGTCCGTCTGTCCGTCCGTCCGATTGTCACATGCCGACATTGACTCAAACCTAATGACCATAGGATCGTGCAACTTTCACTCTCGGAGAGCCAGAGACTAGTTTTTTTGACACCTACTTTCATACCCTACGTCCCAGGAGAACCCCTTGCAAGAGTAGCAAGCGAGACTGTGGTGGGTAAAAATTTCGGAAAACGCAGACTTTCGACCAATAAATCGTTATATATTGGAGAGAATAGAAGACAGGCACTGCAGTTCCAATGGAAGGCTTGATCAGAAGTTGCATTAGCTTTTTTCCGGAGAAGAAGCGAATGAAAATAACCATACTATCAACGGCAAAAAGATAGTCCGGGTCTGTGGATTTCAGTGGTGTACAGATCGTGCATAAATTCGCAGGGTTGGTGACCCCTAATCGAGATTGCAAAGTCACAATATTCCTAAACGTCAAATATCTCAAAAATGGTACAAGATAGAGCTATACTTACTTAAATCAAAGAAACAATACAAGAAAGACACATGGTAACTGCAGACTACTAATAGAAACTAATATGTGGCCAGTTGAATTGTGCCATTGGCAATGACCTTGAGTGATCTTTGAAGGTCATTTCAGGTACTGTCAATGGTTTCATCGCATCTCAAAAATACAGCAGATCCGCCATCTTGGATCTTGACGCCAACATTCAAAACGGCGATGTTCTCAAAAACGAAGCAATTTAGAGCTACGGTGTCTAATGACGACCTATAGGAAGTCGCACATGGGCTTTTTAAAGAACCTATTATTAGACCCCTAAAATCCATGATGGCTGAGATCCCTCATCTTGAAAATCGACACTTTTTTCTGCAGAGGGTGGTCCGATTTGGATAAAATGTCGGAGACTGGTGCAGAATGACATGTCGACTGCGGTGATGTTGTCGAAATCGAAACCAGATGTAGAATTCCAATATGGCGAACGTTTGGGCTAATTCAATGGCATGTCATCCCAGAGCTACGTATCACATTGCAGGGTGTTGCCACGTGGTGAATTCACTGTCACGATTCCAAAGCTACATGCCACATTGCAGGGTGCAGTCACCTGGCGAAATCAATGTCATGATCGTGCCACATTGCAGGGTGTAAGAATTCCTTTCACCTATATTAAATTCGTTTTTCGCCATATTTTTTTGTTTTTAATGCATTTTAAACTTTGACGAGCGGCGGCTTTCGTATCGTCTCCGATAGACTAGTTTAGATAAGTTTTGCGTTTAAATGCTTAATTAATAATTAATTGCTTAATAGTTAGTTAAGTTTGTTGTTTTTTTCTTTGTTTTTATCATCTACCATCTGGTGAATAAAGATTTGCATAAATCGATTGAAGTGGATATTTCGCCGGTACGGCAGACAGCTATAGTTAGCTTTCTTGTCTACAACGCGTTGCGAAACTGGCGGAAGATCCATTATCGGCCTTCCATACTACTAACTGAGCTTATGTAATGCATGCATGCTGCTGACACTGCGCCGTCGCCGCAGCTGCTGCGGCAGCGGATGCTGGTCATGCTGATAACGCCAGCATCTCGGATGCTCGCCAGCATCTCGGATGCTGCGGCCGGACGACGTATTGACAATGGCGGACAGACGCGTGTCTTTAACTCGTAGCATGGACTGCTTTATGTTGATGCTACTGGCGGCTACGATAGTCACTGACGCGCTGCAGACTGACAATAAGATATATGTACCATTCGGTAAGTGCTGAAAAGTCTCAATATATGTCTTGGTCTCGACCCAGTAATGTCTTGTGGTACGCGGAAATACCCCCCTCCTTGGAACCCCTCCGGAAATTCCCCCCTAGTCGGACGGATAAGGTCAGGAGTACAGGTTAGTGCCAGTATTACAAAAAAATCCCCCCGCATCGTGGGTCGGTTAGGGTCAGGAGTACGGGTTAGTGTCAGTTTTCAAATCTTCTCTAGGAGGTAATCTCCAGGAGTATGTTTCCAGGTGGTATCTTATGCATTCCTGTCATCATCATCATCGTCGTCGTCGTCGTCGTCGTCGTCATCGTCATCATCATCATCATCATCATCATCATCATCATCATCATCGAACAATGACACGCCGCATTGAACAATAACGCATAGTGACTCTGATCTCAGTATTATTTGCGGTATATAAGTTCCCTTTATGTATGTATGTAATACAAATCAAACGTGCATGTAGTTAAAAAAGCTGACGAATAAAAAAGCCTTCATGACATTCATGGCGTCTCTTAACAGCATACGTGTAATAAAATTACAGTTATCTTGAAAAGACGATGTGCATGTCATGCTCTTGGTCTTGAGAGTTAGTACTCTCTTGGTCCCAAGTCTAACTCATAACGTGAAAATATTGTAGGTCTCTTTCGTCTCCGTCTCCGAAATGACCTATAATGTGCCGAGTTGGACATTAAACCCTACGATACTACTATAGCTCTACTACATTACAAGTGGTAATCGACGATAAGTAAGTAAATCAGAGCAGTCCTACAAAAGTCCAACAAGAGTGCAACAAAAATGTGCTGTGGTCACCATTGTCATCATCTTTATCAGCTAGAACACGTCATACACAAAAGCGAAAAACACATGAATAGCCAGGCAGCAAGGCTGATAACATGCACGGACACATGCCCGTAAACCGAATTCAATTGGGCCTAAATTATATTAAAGGAAAAATGTGTAACGAAATGAAACCCATTGTCGGTGGCTAATGTGTTGCGACATGAATATGTATGTGAAAAATCGAGTTATAAAACAAAACAAAACAGTTCTATCTTCCTTTTATTTTAGCTATGGTTACAACTGCACTAAAACTAAAATAAAACTGAAATATAAACTTTTCTTTTAGTATTATTTTTGTAATAATCTTTTTGTTTTATTACCTGCGCCAAGCGGGAGTCATGCTACGACGTCGACTTGTCTGTCAGTCATTTTGTCAGTCCTTCTGTCTGTTGTCTGTGAGCAGGATTACTGCAAAAGTGATGAGTCAATTTCATTGAAACATGGTATTATAATTTAGCCTACCAATCAGAGAAACTTGTTAACTTTCGGTCGTGATCTGGCTTCGGATACGTATTCCTGGTCATTTGTCCTCTATCCTCGCTGCTACGGAATACGGGATTGTAGGAGCTAGAAAAGGTTTAGCGGAAGACAGCGCGATATTAAAAGGTGTCTTTTCAGTAACGTTGAAGGCTTTCACTGGTTGGTGCAGGAGCGCTGTTTGACAAGGACGACAAAAAGCTGAAGGCAGCGTTCGGGCACGAGATGATGGCCGAGAACAGCCGATCTGCTAGGTTTCGACTCAGTTCTGAACCACGAGTCATCGACAACGAAGACAGCTACGCTGTAGGCGCTGCAAGTAAGCTAAACACGCATTACCGAACCCCGTGTACTACCCACTGGAGGGTGCTGTTTTGCACGGTGACACGTTGTCTGTCTGTCTGTCTGTGGGTCTGTATGTCTGTCCCGATGACTACGCCCACATGTTCAGACCGTGTCGCCCTGTAGCGAATCACTCGGAAGTACTGAACCTCTATAGCTCATTCACAATGTATGCCAAAAATGAGATTCGCGTAATCTTGAGTATGTTGTACAGTCATCAGTCCATTGGAATGAAATTTAGCATGTGCTATCCTATTAAACGCATACATAATTTGCCACCTCACCTTAGTTATGTTTCTACACTACCTGACATTACACAACAACCGAAACGCGACATTGACGAGCTGAAGCATTGACACTTGGGACCGTATTCCTCAGGGCATCATCAACAAAGCCATTGACCAGTGGCAAACAAGGCTGCGTGCACGCATAAAGGCAAAGGGACATCACTTCGAACACCTACTTATCTAGCCACACAGCCGGCTCTTTTCAGAGCCACTCACATTATTGAATCGAAGACAACATAATTTTTTTCGTTTTCATGTAAAATCAGGTAGTGTAGAAACATAACTAAGGTGAGGTGGCAAATTATGTACGCGTTTAATAGCTAAGGTCATCAGGATATCACGTGCTAAATTTCATTGCAATAGACTGCAACAGTGTAGTTTCAAACGTCAAACATCCAAAGACAGGTCAAGCTGTCGTCAGACTGCTGAATGGTTGCGCGATGATACAGTGGTAGAAAGTTGGTCTTTGACCGGCGAACTTTCCCTGTCGGGCGCTCGACCTACAGCTGATGGGTGACCGCTTATGTGGGTAAACCGTCCGCTGTAGGTCAGCCAACCATGCCGAATCAGCCTTTCATCCTTTCGGGGTAGATAAATGAGGAGTAGGCTGTAATTAGATGTTTGCAACCTCAGTCTGGGGAAGCGCCATCTGGTGAACGCTTACGAGGTAAAGGCAGGCATTGGTGTAGCTGCAGGTAACACTGTGTGATCCATGCCTGAGCGCATTAGAGGTTTTACGACTAGGCGCTAAAATCCACTTTAAGGACCTTTATATCGTGTCGGCTATCGGGATCATCATATTTTTGTTTGGCTTGATCTGCCGTGCTGGATGTTGTTGTTTTGGTCGTTTAAAAATCTTTCAAAAACTCGTCTATTCGACCTCGTGTTTTGACGTTATAGCGCCCCTGAACAGTAAGTGTACTTGTACTTGTACTTGTACTTGTACTTGTTGATGATGGGCTGAGAAGTTCGTTGAACTTTAAATGCCCCATTCTGCGTCGAGTCGGTTCTTGAAGGAATTTACAGTGTCTGCTTTGATTGCGTGTGCCGGTAGACTGTTCCAATTTGATACAATTCTCTGGCTAAAGAAATTACGTGTTAATTCTAATCGGCTTCTTGTGGTAGCAAGCTTGAAGCAGTGTCATCATCATCATCATCATCATCATCATCATCATCATCATCATCATCATCATCATCGCCACCGTTGGAATTACATGGAAAAAGTTTTCTGACTTTATGTTTTCTTTTCCGGTAATAATTTTCTAAGTTTCGATCAAGTCTCCATGTTGCCTTCTTGTACGGAGTGTAGTTAGGTTGAGCTTCATGAGTCGTTGTTCGTATCATGATAACTTTGAGTAGCCACTTATTAGCTTCGTCGCCCTTCGTTGTACTTTTTCCAGCTGTTCAATGTCCCCTTTCTGATACGGACACCATGTTTGTATTGTGGTCTAATGAATTCGTTATAAATGATCAAGAAACTTTTCTTATCAAGTTCTTTAAACTGTCTATGAACCATGCCCAGGACTCTGTTTGCTTTAGATTTAGAAGCCACTTCATGACACTGTCTCGAGAATTTCATAGCACCTGCTGTGAGTACTCCTAAGTCCTTCTCTTCTGTTATTTCCAATATGCTACAGTCAGTATTGTCATGTCGTATTGTATAATTCGTTTTGTATCGGTGTCCAGTCTGTAAGCCGCGCTTTATATTGTAGGCCGACTTGTATCTGTGTTTGTTTCAGTATGCGAACTGATGGCAACGGGCGTGTTCTCGTTTTTCGCATCTCACACTGCGGCGACGATCAGCACCATTCGCTCGTTCAGCTCCACGTTTCAGATGCCGTTCGTACTTGCAAACACAGCGTTTAACCATTCGTCTCGTCATCAGATACAGCAGCAGCAGCAGCAGCAGCAGCAGCAACAACAGCATCGCGCCGATCTCAGCTACGAACTGTATATCACTCCATTCTATGCCCGGGCTATAGTCGACGTCATTGAGCACTACAACTGGAAACACTTCTGGTATCTCTACAAAGATGATGAAGGTGAAATACATAATAATAATAATAATAATATACATATTTCTATCCATTGTGTCGAAATGGCTAAACATATAATCACACTTTTTTCACTTTCGGGTAGCCACACTATTCTCGTTTTTTTCTGTCGCAAACCTTATGACAACATTCATACAGGGACCCGCTATCAGGGGTGTTGAATGCAGATGCGCCATGAAAACATCGCAATGTCGACCAATATCTCGCTGTAAATGATAGAAGATAGCGCCATAGTTACTATGGAACGCTAATAGGAACTCGTGTGCGATCTATCGAATGGTATCATTTCCAGTGAATGACCCCTAACCCAGATTTTAAGGTCACGCCATTATTTGACGCTGAATATCTCAGAAACGGTACGAGATAGGAACATAGTTATAATGGAATACCAATGGGGACTGACAATGCCCTAGTCAAGAATGTTCGCCAACTCAAGGTCACCCTACTGAAGGGTGTCATTTCGAATGACCTTGAGTGATCTTGAGTGACGTAGCGAAATATCAATGACATGGAGCACCTGGTTGACTAACAGTGCTATGACACTGTTGGTTGGGTCATACGACCCGTAAAAACGTCTCCGAAATGACCTATAATGTGTCGAGTGCAACGTTAAACCCTACCATACCATACCTTACAATCGCGCGGCCTTTCTGCGACAGCTTAGCTTCTTGTTTTGGAAGACAGTGCAATAACATGCAATCACAGACAGTCGTGGCCGCTGTGAAGCTGAGTGCTGTGCTGGTCAGGCCTCGAGCGGCTACAGCAGCTGCTCGACGCGCTCACTGATGCCGGCGATGTGCTCGTCCAGCACGTCTATCGAGTCGTCGACGTCAACGACGCGTCGCGGATAATCGAGCGTCTCAGCGGCAACGACGAGACAAAGCATATTCTTATCGACTTGCCTAAGCCAGAGTGCGAAGCTCTGCTCATTCGACAGGTAAAAATTAACAACTTTATTTACCAGAGTATTGGCGTACATTTACGACGATTGCAATGCTTGGTTACAACTAAGATAATTCCAATGACACATGTACCACTGAAGTCGCACCTGTTCTCGACCGCCCGGCGCCATTGAGACGTTTTCATGATTCTGGCGCCGGATATAAATATCCAGACTTACTTACTTACATACTTACTTACCAGAAATCGGCACCGAAAACCGGTAACAAAAAACTAGTACCGGTTTCTGGAGCATCTGGCATGCAATTTGGTACCACTGGGACCGGTTTTCAGTAACCAATAGGACAATGCTCTATTTTCGTGCCGGTTTATGTCACCGGTTTTCTAGTAGAGATTTACGGCGCTGACTTCTGTTACGTGTGTCATGAGCATAAGAAAAAATAAAACGATTTTTTAGCTGTGGCTACAACTGCAATATAACAAGAACATCATCAGTGGATGAGACAGGGGAACGTTACGCAGAAATTCTACTTACAACATGCGTCGTTGTGTAACTTTACCACCCTTGTACTCAATTTTCCCGTAACGCTCGCCTATCTCATCAGCGCATCGCGACTTTACCGGCGCATATTTTGATAATTGCGACTTATAAATAATCTTAGTGACTTAATTACTAACTGATGGTGCAAATATATTGCCATAGGACTGAGACCTGGGCTGCTTGGAGGCCAAAGGGTGGCGCATTAAAGTTTGGTGTTTCTTGACGCAGCAGTTCGACTGCAGCGCGTGCTCGGTGTGCCGATGCACTGTCCTGAACGAACACAAAGTCGTTGCCATATTATATTCTGCGTATCGCTGGCAGCAGTATGACGTCATAACTTTGACAAATACTGTCCGATTTCAACAATTCTTTCTCTGTTGCAGACAGAAATTAACTGCGACCAAGTGTAAAATCTACCATCACGATCTATAACCCACATTTCAAGGTCTCGCCGATATTCGACGTTGAACGTGTCAGTAGCGGTACAAGATATACACGCATATTTAGACGTACAATGATAACTATAGTAAAAGACACTACACACGCCCTACGCATTGGCGTAATTTCGAATGACCTTGAGCGATCTTGAGTGACTTAGCCATTTGTTTTCGTTCGTGAAGCGGATGGTAACTTGCTTACGCCCAATAAATCAAGGTACGGTGTTAGCTTAATAATAATAATAATAATAATATCTTTAGCCATTTTGTATTTACGGGGGGGGCGAATTTTCCGTTTTTCCATATACTCTGGTCATGGCTTCTAACACAGCGCATTTTGCACTACCGTGCATACGCGTAATAATACTATGAATAGCACAACTTCTTTACTGTACGTCGTGTTTTAGTTCAGCAGTAAACTATCTACAATGTAATGTCAAAAGCTTTTATTTGATTATATTTATAGCATTCTAATCTTCTAATAAAAGTTTGTTTTACGCCTAGTTCAAACCACGTGATTTGAGGGTATTTTTCGATAATATTCTCATAAATATTTATCAACAAGAAATTCATCAGTAAGTTAAGTAAAAGTATTTATAAGGCGCAGTAATAAAAAGTCACGATGTAAGTCGATGAGATAGGCTAACGTTACGCGGAAACTGAGTATAGGAGTGGTAAAGTTTTACAATCATCGCCTGCTTCAGAAGGTAATTGGAATTTTCCCATAACGTTCGCCTATCTCATCTATTGATGAGTTTCTTCTTCCACTTAAATGAAGTTTCATTCTTTTTTTGTCGTTGTTGTCACGTTTAAATTAAACATCAAATAAACAACGGCTTGTATTTGATGCTGCAGAACAAACACACGCGTGGCATGAAGCATCACTACTTCATCGTTCGCCTCGTCAGTATTTCATTATAAATTGGTTAACAAACAACAAACAGTGAATAAAACGTAAAATGCAGAAATAAACTAGAGAGCTGTTGACTATAATGTTAACTGTTGTAGATCTATACTAAAACGCAGCCGGCCGGCCGGTGGCGTCTGCGGCGTCGAAGCCGTAAATTCATTTAAATATACAGTACTACCACTACCACCAGAACTGACCCTAACCCCTTCCACTGACCATACTGACCCTAACCGATACAGAAACACCTGGCCCAATGACTGGCCACGTTTTAGTTTTTTTGCCAGTGTAGAAGGTCTAATCGAGCTGAAGGACGTTCATTAAACAAGTATTAATATCTCGGAAACAGTGCACTCTAGACAGACAGTCACTTCAGACTGCTAACAGGAGCGACATTCAACGTCATTTCATTGTCTAAAACAAGTGTAGTTCACTTTTCCGGTCTCTGGTAAAAAGACCTAGGCGATCTGTTGAAGGTTGACATGACCTTGAGTGACCTATGAAGGTCATTTTATGTACTATAAACGTTTATTATCTGTGTAAAAATACAGCAATTATTACCTCCGCCAACGAGGTTGTGTGATCGCTGCTGTCTGTCTGTCATTCTGTCTGTCTGTCTGTCATTCTGTCTGTCTGTTTGTCTGTCTGTCTGTCTGTCTGTCTGTCATTCTGTCTGTCATTCTGTCTGTCTGTTTGTCTGTCTGTCTGTCTGTCTGTCATTCTGTCTGTCTGTCTGTCTGTCTGTCTGTTTGTCTGTCTGTCTGTGAACAGGGTTACTAAAAAGTAATCAGCCGATTTTATTAAAACTTGACGTTGTGACTGGGCCTACCAATCGGAAGAACAGATGAACTTTTGGTGGTGTTCCGGACCACTTTTCCATTGTCCTCACTATTGCGGAATAGGATATTTAGGATATCTGTTAGCATTTCTCATACAGTCGCTAGCAGATGTTGACTTTACGTTGTTACGTTCCGCTGGACGTCATCAGCTGACCGTACCTCGACATCGTCTCAGCACTTACGGTCGGCAGGCATTTGCTGTCGCTGATCCGACGATGTTTAACACTCTGCCAGATGATCTACGAGATCCTGCAGTCAGCACATCGACCTTCAGACAGTCGTTGAAGACTCATCTTTTCTCTGCCTATCAGCACATTTAGCGCATTAGGGCTGTCTCACATAATGCGCTCTATAAATGTACGATACTTACTTACTTACTTACTTTTGACTACACTTAGCGAAATGACTGGCGCCAACAAGAGAACCAACAAGAAGCCCAGCTGGTGCTGGGATAGCCAACTGTCCGTTGGTATTTTTGGGAATTTTTTTAATTTTCGGCAGATTGTCTATCTATTAGCAAAGGGGCG
>Ga0209149_1002537_pt1 | contig 10303 bp, 3 predicted proteins | sample WorMetTyACAVOLI2_FD_187423 | JGI IMG/M metagenome (GOLD analysis project Ga0209149, IMG submission 187423) | Marine gutless worms symbiont microbial communities from Max Planck institute for Marine Microbiology, Germany - Olavius algarvensis... ... | reverse complement strand
AAGTGACATCCCTTCGCTACCTGGACGCCAAGTTTCATCATCCTAGTCTGGGGGCATCACCCCCTAATAGGCGCAAAAGTATTTGCCTGCCTCCAGAACTCTCGCTATTATTAAAACGGCGAAGCATAAATAAATTTATGCATAGGTATTCTATCTTATGGCCGGAGTTATGTTGGAGTGTTGCTGCCGAAAATTTAAAAAATTCCCAAAAATACCAACGGACGGTTGGCTATCCCAGCACTAGCTGGGCTTCTTGTGACTTTACTGTCCAAACTATGCAGTCCCACATTTATGGGTCGGGACATACTAATGTATTGTTGACTTCATACCCGGTAGTGTCAGTGGTAGTTTCAGTCAAAAGTGTGAGGTTCAAATATTTCTAGTGAAGATGTGCATCTGAATTCTGTCGAGAGTTCAGAAGGTTTCATTTGTCAGTAGACATCTGTATGACCGTTTTGTGTAGAACACCCGCGAAACAGCTCAGACCATCAAGCGTATGCATCTTCGTCGTGCTGTTGCATACCTGAAAAATGTGATCGGACACAAGGAGTGTGTGCCATTCCGTCGGTTCACTGGCGGAGTCGGCCGCTGTGCTCAGGTCTGTACACCGGGCAGTCCGCCACTGCACTCAGATTTACTAGTTGTATTAATCGTTAGCACTCCCAGTGATATCGCGCTATATATTGTTTTTGGTCGCTTCAGCCTCAAGGTTGGTTGTGTGGCTCAGCAGTAAAAGGCTGTGGTCTTCGACCGGCGATCTTTCACTGTCCTGCGTTTGACCTACAGCTGACGGGTGACCACTTATGTGGGTAAACCATCTGCTATAGGTCAGCCAACCAGGTCAACTCAGCCTTTCATCCTTTTGGGGTCAATAAATGAGTATTAAGCTGTAATTAGATGGTTGCAACCACATTCAGTGGTGGCGCCATCTGGTGAACACTTACTAGACATAGACAGGCATGGTGTTTACAGGTAAAATAGTGTGATGTGTGCGTTTGAGGCAAGTTGTGATTAGGCATTATACAAATTCACTTTATCTTTACCTACCTTTACCTCACGGATCCTTGCAGTGCCTGGCAGTACATGTTAAATTAACTTTTCAGCGTTACTGCGCGCAAATAATATAATTTAGTGCTGCTGTGTGCTATTGTGGGAGTTGTTCTCCCAATGATTCGTTACCAAGCTTTTGTATATTGCTGAAATCTACAAACCTGAGACTATCTTTTTGCCAGTGATAGTATGTGTCTGTCGTAATTTACTTCTACAAAATCGAGCTCATTAAAAAGCTGTATGTAGGCTAAGGTCGTGTGTTACAGTCGTTAGGTCATTCAGGATCGACAAAATTGGTAGCAATCAAAAGTCCGTATGAGATTTCCTATTAGTCTTCCATTGTAACTATGTGCCTGTTGTCTATCATGTCTAGGGACAATAGAAAATCACGGTTAAAAAATTGCAAAAATCACGGCAGACATTTGCAAAAATCACGAAAATTGCGGTAAAATCATGGCGTCAATTCACACACCAAAATGTGACGTTTTTATCATGCGTTTATATTGTAACATATAAACAGGTTTCGACCTCCCTCGGCAACAGTGGTCTCTGCTGAACCGTTTTCGCACGGAACAGGGACACTGTGGTGCCTGCAGAAGGAAATGGCAACTTACAGACACTGATCTGTGTCCTTGTGGTGAGACCCAAACGATGTCTCACATTGTCGAATCCTGTCCCCTGACAAAACTGAATGGTGGCTTATCTCGGCTACACTCTGCGGATGAGGACGCTGTTTCGTGGCTGACCAATTATGGTAAATGACACGCATACGAGAAGATTAGGGTCGCAGTTCACTGGGCCTCGAGTGACAGGATCTCAACACTGAAGTGGTTACAAGCCTGTGTATGTTGCATCCCACACCCCCAGGTTGTGCTGAGATGAAGTGCATTGTTCAATGTTTTCATGGTTTTGCTGTCTTGTGTAGAGATGTGACAGAACTTTGAAAATCTGCATCTGTCGAATGTAAATGTTGACTTACAAATCCATGCAGGTGCGATTATGGATGCTGATTTCCATGTAAATTAAAATGTAATATATTTGTCTATTCTGCTTGCATATTCCAGTGAGGAGAAATGGGTTTTTGTTGCAATATAAGTCACTGATGTGATACGTGCGTACTTATGGTTTACTGTACAGAGAACCAGTTTGAGGTCTGTTTACATTGTGTTTATGTGGTTTGGTAAAGCAGCATTGCTTTGCAGACTTTGTTATCCGTTGTGATCTGAGACTCATTGTGAGTCTGATGTAGTGGGACAGTCTGTGAGTTTCTGTCTGTAAACGGAGTTGGTTGATTGGTCCGTTGAAATGTACAAGTACGCAACATTGACATTACGATTGAGCCTGAAATTTCATTCTGATAAGCATGTTATGTAATACTGAGATATCATAGAATTCTGTAGTAGTAGTGGGATGCTATTTGCTTTCTGATTGTGAATTTTTGAAGTTTCAAATTTACTGGTATATGGTGGTTTGAATCAGTACCTTGTCAGGTTTTGTTTTTTGTCGCCTGTGTGCGTGTTGGTTTGTTTGTTTGTTTGTATGATTACTGAAAATCTGTTACAGTTGTCATTGTCTGACTTTCAGGATAGATCGTCAGTGGCTTGCCGATCACGCCTAATGGCTTATGGATCGTCCCTGTTGATTGTGCGCAAATTAGACCAAACTCCGCGTCACAAGGCTAATACTTGTGACAGATTACTGTTGAGTAGCAACACTAACGAATGTTGCTAAACTTCTTAATGTCGGTAAGTTAAGTGTATCTAATGCCATGAAGTAGTGATGAGTAGCGTCACCTAGTGAATAGGGGTGAGGTGTGCTGTGCCTGACACCACAGCTTGTTTTATTTGGTTTAAAAATCAAAGGACATACAACTAGAGTTGAACTCATTGGATACAGGATTTGATGGCGCAGCTGGCGGAGACTTGAAGCCAACCGTGCATGTCTCGAGACAAAACAGTCTCATTCTGTAGAAGTTTACCGTTGATACTGTGGCTTGTATGTAGCCTGTGAGGTTGTGACCAGTCTGGTTCATTTGTCTCATCGTTTCGTGTTGAACGCATACAGCAGTAGTTCTGTGTGTTATTTGTGCTTGACTGAGTCGTGGAAGTTGGTTCACATTGAAAGTGGACTTGAATGGAGTGAACGTGAAGTGCTTAGTGCCCTTAGTACGTTGACAATCAAAGCTTCAGCACTCGTGCAGGAGGACGAACGTTGTTTTCACATTTGTAGTCGTTGTTGCAATTTCTTCTAAGTGTATGTTTTGCTTGCTGCTCCGTTGAGTTCTGTCATGCCGTGTGTACTACATCATTATATCACATATCATTGGTTCATGACGGGTCCACCACGCCATTTGCACAGCCACCCCTGCTTTGTTTTGTTGCGTTTTTACAGGTGTTGTTATTATTTTATTTTTATTATTAATATTGTAGTATTAATGTTGTTGTGTTACTTTGCAAGTTGCTACCACACACCAGTTGTAAAAGTAGGCCGCAACTCGCTGACAATTTGTTCTGATGTTAACTTGCTATAATGCCGGCATCTGGTTCCTAGTTGGAGGTTTTGTTCGACTCTTTGTTGTTCATTGTCTGCCGTTTAGATGCTGCTGATTTTCTCTTTTGCACCATTGTCGGTGATAAGCAACAGTGACATTTTGAATCTGATGTGAAGTCTGATAAGCTCTTTTCTGAAACGTGGCAGTAATGCAGTGTGATAACACTATACATCTACTGTGATGGCTGTGTTTACATTCTCGCATTATGGACTGCTTTTTTATTTGTACGTAGAGTTTCCGTGGACAAGTGCGTGAATGTTTGTCTAACTGTAACCGCATCAGTTTGATTGAGAACTTGATTGACAGTTTATTATCGTCAACTGTTTTACTCTATAGCTTTAATCTTGCCTTGCTATGTTTCACTGAGGGTTCAGCTACGTTTGGCCTGAGGCTCTGTGGAAATTAATCTGTAACTAGAATGTGAAGCCATCTGAGACGGACTCTCAGTATCCGCAACAGAATAGCTCATAACATTAGTGTGTGACCTTGAACCTTTCAGAAAATGACCTTGACCTTGACATGTGAACTCCTCCGATATTTTTCTCCAGTCTATGTCAGTAGTGTTTACGTTATCATGTCCACACGTACCAAATGTAGGTGAACACGTATGGTCGTCGTGCCTTTGCTGTGGCTGCGCCGGCAACTTGGAATACACTGTCAGATGAACTGCGAAACCCGGATCTCCACAGTGCCACCTTCTGACGCAACTTGAAGACGTTCCTGTTTCGACAATACTTGGTACATTGAGCGCATTAGAGGCGCTCTGCGATTATGCGCTATATAAATCTACATTTACATCACATTACAAATGGGTCATACATGAATGTGTTCATGATACTGTATGATAACGTACTCAAATCTGAAAAATAAGAGAGACTTGAGACAGACAGACAGACACTGAGCTGCTGCGCTGCTGTGTCACTTGGCTCCTACACTCTGCAATGTCAGAGACACTGAGCCGAAAACAATACTAGCTCGCTGCTGTGTCACTCGGCTCCTACAGTCTGCAATGTCAGAGACACTGAGCCGAAAACAATACTAGCTCGCTGCTGTGTCACTTGGCTCCTACAGTCTGCAATGTCAGAGACACTGAGCTGAAAACAATACTAGCTCGCTGCTGTGTCACTCGGCTCCTACAGTCTGCAATGTCAGACTTTCACCCATTTCCGACACCTTCAAACGCCGTCTGAAAATTCACCTTTTCAAATAGCCCATCCACACCCTTACCATGCTGCCCACCTAGTGACTGCCAGCGCCTCCGATTCAGTATCATTACTGAACTTGTGCATGTATAATAATATAATAAAATGTTACTGCTGATTTGTCCTAACTTCGTGTGGCCTGTCTGAGATGTATGCAAGTGAAGTCCATTGATTACATTAAGTAAATTGTTAGCAGGTGCAAGTTGGAGCAACTGCTTGCCCACTTGACGTTTCCAGTAATTCAAGGGACGTCTCCATTGTCGAAATTGTTGTCGAAATGGGAGTTGACAGTGGAAATGTTGTATGTGTTGAGCGGCGAGTGTGAATGAGTGGCAGCTGTTATTTGTGATGAAGAGTTACTTTGCTATGTGTCGGTCGGTTAGTTTACGCTGTGTCATTTTCTGCACGTTGAGGTGCGTCGTTTTTTTGTGAAGTTTTGTGTTCGTTGAGTTCATTGTTGGTCTGTACATGTTTCATAATCAGTCGCGTAACTTCGTTTCACTGATTGCATTTTATTGACTGCATGTATCGTCGTTTATGTGCAAGGGTTGTTTTGCTTTTTAGTCGACAGTCGAGAGCGTTTGTGGGAACTTTGAATGGAAAGCGATTTGTTGTGCAAAATACTGTCGGTTTGACACAGTTTGACAAGTCGTGTAAATGAATATGTGGAAACTTGTTACAAATACTGAGTGAATTTTTGATGCAGAAATATTAGTAAGCATTATAATCATAAATCAATTACTTTGTCCATAACGCAGTGAATAGATGGCGAAATTGTTGGTGCAACCAGTTGTCGCAAATGTTGCTGAAGTCATTACAGCAATTGTTACACCTGCTGTTCAGTACTTACAGCTGTTGCAGCAACTATGAAAATTTGACCCAATTACAACCACAGATATCACATGTGTGTTAATTTTCATGATGTCTGTAATGCAAGAAGTGGCATTGTATCTGTTGCGGCAGTCGTTGTGGCAACTGTTTCAGCAACAGTTTTAGCCTAATTAGCATTTCAAGTGTGCATTGATGCCACAGTGAATGCCTGATCGTTGCCGTCACCGATTGTACACTGTGAGTCAAAAAACATGCCACTCTAGTTTTAGGCACAACTTTGTATCTGGTTGACTGATTTTTAAAATTCATTCAGTGTGGCCACAATAAAATATTAAACATTCAAGTTTCACAAGGCAGCATAGCAATACACTTTAGGTCCGGTGTGAAATATAACGAGGTTCTTGCTGTAATTTATGGCCGAGTCCAACAGTGAAAGAATTTTCACATTAGGTCAGTGATTGCCAAAGTTATATCTTATACGTAAGACAAGAGGGAATTTTTTTGACTCGCAGTTTACTGTTGTATAGAGTGTATATACTTGTAGTTGCATTAGTTTCTTTGTTGCACATGTTTACGTCTTGTACTTTCCGATTAATGCCAGTGCCGAGTTGTACGAGACTTCGTTAGATTGTGAGCTTCGCCAGTTGGCCGTGTAGAGTAGATTTTAGTGTTACAGTAGAGCCAGTTATTTTTATTGCAGTAAGATACTGATGGGCAGTTCTGAGCAGATGAGTGCAGTCTGATGGTGCTAGAGTCACTGACCAGTTTTACTTTGAGGCAACAGTGTCAGTCAATAGTTTACATTTACGTGCATATCTTTATTGCTTTTACAAATTGGAATGGGTCAAACTACATTTTGTGCAATTCCTTGAATATGTCAGTGACCAGCTACACAGAGTTATGGGCTGATTGGAGAATAGAAAGGCTTAATTGGGTAGACAGAAGACTGGTATGATACCTAGATGCAGTTGTCAACTGGTTAACAGCAGACTGAATTATTATTATTATTCACATTCTCTATTAAGTTGTTTCATTGAATAATTATACTCACTATTCAGCATCATAAGTCGCCTACTGAAATGCAGAGAGTTTCTCGGACACTTAAATTTCTATTCCACAGCATCAATAAATTTGCTTCAGTTCTGTAGTTGTTGCCGTACCATTTTTCCTCCATCGTGAGATCTGTGAGTTTATATACATGTGTAATTTTGTGGGAACCGAGGTTATAACATCTCAACTGACACTTGAATGAGTGTGTGAGTGTGTGTGTGTGTACGAGGCCGTCAACGGCATTTTGCTCGTTGTAATGTGTTGACTGTCGACGCCGGTGAATCTTTACTGCTACAGTTACTTCAATAAAGAGATATTTGTCAAATTAAATATCTTGTTTACTGTTTCAGTCATAATACACACAGAACTGTAACAAAAGCGATCAGTCAACCGATTAAACACAATCAGACTGAACTAAAGCTAACACTAACATGGCTGGCACAGTTGCGGAATAATTCAGTGACTACATGGTACATGCATGTCTGTTAAATCTGACTAGACGGTAACAAATGCACAGCACGGCACGGACAACAGAGTCCATAGTAGAAGTAACATTTGACGATCAACGCCAGTAGGCAATACTGTGCTTACTGGTAATACTGTGATTTGAGCGGAGGCACAAATACGATGTATTACCAATGCACTCGCTATTTATATATATTGTGGCCCAATCTGGCAATCGCTCTGTTGATCGCTCGATGATGTAACCAGTCATTGACATTTTTATGGCCCAGTGATCTGCATTTTTGAAGCCCAGTTTGGCACAGAATTTACTGGCACAATTGCAGTATGGTTGCTCAGTTTCGCGACCAGTTGACCACAGTTGTAGCCGTGTTGCTAACAAATTGGTACAAATGCAGACAACCACAAATAAACCTAAATACCTTACTAGCTTTCAACACACGTCTCTTCAACGGTAGATGTCTCTGACAATCACTCTTCTAAATATTGTTACCTCACAACAGCAAATTTGGACATGATTATGTGCAGTATGAACACAGTTCTTTCCAGTCGTGAATACATGTGCAGGTGAGTTACAAGTAACACCTCGACGACTGATGATAATAAACACACCTGAGTGATTCCGAGACCACAAGTCAAATGTGCCACAACAAGCATCACTCATCGTCACTCGGTCCATAGTATCATTGCAGTCGATGATAAAGATGACTACTCTGACAACTGGTTGTGTGCAAACAGGTAATGCAACAGCAACTAGATATCAGGGACGTTCAATCGCCACCTGTGCCACCACCGCGCTGCATAAGAATGCAACCATTTTTGAATTTATCTGAGCTTTTGACCACAGCTTGCTGCTATAAAAATTTCATGATGCTTGATACTTCAAATGCTCCAAGAGTTAGACACTACTGAGAAAACATCACCTCACTGCACTATCACTGCACGGGGTCGTAATAACAGCTGTTTAAGTGACGTACAAGTTGCACAGACAAAACACTGCAGCATTTCCCAAGAAGTAGGCCGTGTCTCAGTGTAACATGCCGCAGCCAGCAAGTGGCTGACGAGCCTACAACGACTGGAATGTATTACATATATCTACAGACATGTATACAGCATCTGACATTGTTAATAACACGAACAGAACAACAACAGTCATAGCAGCAGTATCTGTGAACTGCTGATACTACCATAGTCATAAGCATCACGCCATCAAGTACTGCACCCATCAGTGATATCTACAATGGTTCAAAAATATCAAACCATGTTACATTTTCACATCACTCCAACAGGAGTCATATGGAACAATGTCACCGATTTTTGGTACAACAAATTGTCATGTAATTTGCACTTTGCGAGGTGTATTAAGAACAGAGAACCAGCTGAGGTTTTTCAAGTTCAACTGGAGCAGAGGGTTGGGTGCCTAATTGACGGGATGCTTTACAGAGCTTAGAAGAAATAACAGAGTCCTTCAACTGTGAAAGAAGTTTGGATGTTTCATTGCAGAGGACAGTAACAAAAACTGCAACATTATAACTCACAGAACATCTAAATTTTTAAAAGATAAAAATTTTTAATCAAAGTGTGATCTGCTGCACTCAATGCATATCCTCAATAACAGTGCATTAGTGCATGCTATGACTGTTGTTCTTATAATCCTAACTGGCTTCCTGTTTTTATAACGTTTAACAAACAGTATGTGAAGACTAAATCGTACTTTGTACCAAAATTTACTGATATTGTGCCAGATATGTGAGAGTTCTTTGAAAATGTACATGTAAAAGGGGTCTGGTTTTTTGAAGCACAGTATATATCAGCAGCAGCACTAGCAATCAAACTCTGTCTGTCAATGGTGCTCAGAATGGCTACCTGTACAGTTACCTGGGTACCTGTACAGTTAATGGGGTACCTGTACAGTTACCTGGGTACCTGTACAGTTAATGGGGTACCTGTACAGTTAACTGGGTACCTGTACAGTTACCTGGGTACCTGTAAAGTTAATGGGGTACCTGTACAGTTACCTGGGTACCTGTACAGTTAATGGGGTACCTGTACAGTTAACTGGGTACCTGTACAGTTACCTGGGTACCTGTACAGTTACCTGGGTATCTGTACAGTTACAGGTGTAAGTCAACACCCAATGTGTGGGGCTGCAAGTCATAAAATATTGCGTCTATTATATACACTTTTGTTGTAATAAATTATGTGGTTTTCAAAAACTCTATATTTATATATCTTAGCCGCTATAATACCTGCTGGTAAGTACCAGGATTTGCACATACTCAAAAATCCGAGCAACAAGTGTCACTATGACGGCACTCAACAGCAGATGTAGGTCATACAGAGTTGCGAGTCTGTCGTAGTGTTTAATGTCCAGTTCCACAATATACGTTATTTTCGAGATTTTCTCAAATACAGATTATTTCAGAAAAGGTTTATCCAGCATTTTTATAACTGGCAGAAAACCAAAAAACCAAATAAAACTAGAACCTCCTTTAGACACCTCATACGATCATGCCTGGAAATGACCACGGCTATTTTACCTTGCACTCGTTCCCCAGCCAATCACTTAACAAGCAAAAACTAAAACTGTAAAACGACATAAAAATCAACAACAGAAAAACGAACAAAACCATGACAGGGTTCAGTCATGTGCTACAGCAAACTGCACGGAAGCAGATGAGGTTTGGTCTCACATACACAGTCATCTACTGACTCAACGGACTGAAGCATCACAACATGAAGATACCTGACAGAGCTGAGACATACGTACTGACTAGTTAGTCACAGCTGTTTATATGTTATACACAACAAGATGACGCCAGCCACATCATGAGACGATAGCAACACGAGACGACAGCAGGTATCCTAGCAATACAGCAGTCGACCAGCATTCACCAGCATACAACAGTAAACACAAACATACATACAACACGCCACGACTGACCAGTTATACAAAATCTACGACTAATACAGTCTGTAACATTAACACACGATTACAGGTGACTGTGATGTTGACGATGACAGGTGACTGTGATGTTGACAATTACAGGTGACTGTGATGTTGACGATGACAGGTGACTGTGATGTTGACGACGACAGGTGACTGTTGATGTTGACGACGACAGGTGACTGTGATGTTGACGACGATTACAGGTGA